>ENA-UPTF01000234-UPTF01000234.1-marine-metagenome-genome-assembly--contig:-NODE-234-length-39970-cov-8.673126_pt1 | contig 39970 bp, 39 predicted proteins | sample MGYA00238166_ERZ767019 | MGnify/ENA primary metagenome ERZ767019 (study PRJEB28930, sample SAMN06266391) | marine metagenome | isolation source: Sea water from 250 m depth | place: Atlantic Ocean | study... | reverse complement strand
ATATAAAGGAATTTTGGAAGGAAAGATTCAACCGATGACCTCTGCATCGCTCCAGACGAATTCGAAAGTACCTGACCCTATGTTAGAGGCTGCAAAGAAGCTCATTCCGATTATTAAATCCAACTGTGATCGAATTGATTCAGACCGTCAGTTGCCAACAGACCTGGCCAAGATCATGAACGATGCAGGCCTGTTCCGGTTATATGTGCCCAAGGTTTTGGGTGGTCCAGAGCTGGATCCGATCACGGCTTTTCGAGTGGTCGAAGAAATATCCAGGGCAGATGGCTCGGCGGGATGGAGTTCTTTCAATGGTACAGCGCTCACCTCGGCTGTATCTCGGGTTTCTATCGAAGCGGCCAAAGAGCTATTTGGCGACCCTCCTGACGTAAGTGCTTCTGGATCCGCTCGGTCTGGTGGTACGGCTAGAATTACCGAGGGCGGTTACATAGTATCTGGGCGTTGGAACTACTTAAGCGGAATTGACCACGCTACCTGCCTGTTCCTCAATTGTGACCTGATTAATGACAGTGGTCCGGTATTGGGACCTGGCGGTGCCCCCATCTACCGTGTGGTTATGGTTCCCTTAGAAGCGGGTCAGATGATTGTTACGTGGAACACCATGGGTATGCGGGGGACGGCGAGTAACGACGCTGAATATACCGAACTATTCGTTCCGGAAAATCACACTTATTCTCGGGCTGAGTCAGGGTTTCACGATAATCCTTTATACAATCCGGAGACGGCAATTTTATGCAGTTGGACCCTTGCTTCTGCCAACGCTTTGGGTATGGCTAGGGGCGCTATGGATGCCTTTAAATCAATTGCTACAGCGGGGAGCACCAATTCGCCCAATTTATTACGCGACCGCTCTACAGTTCAGACAACTGTCGGGGAGTGTGAAGCGATGATAGAGGCGGGCAGGGCTTACGTGTTCAGTGCTGTAGGGTCTATGTGGGATGCGATGCTTTCCGGCGATTCGACCATAATGGATAAAGCGGTCAATGTTCGTTTAGCTATCACCCATGGGATCAGGCAATCTGTACAGGTGGTGGAGAAGCTATTCTATGCGGCAGGTACTGGAGCGATTCACGAGTCGAACGGCTTAGAGAGGTTTTTCCGTGACCTGCACGTCAGCGGTCAACACATATCAGGATTGCACTCCAATTACGAATTTGGAGGACAATCGTTACTCGGGGCTGAAATAACTGCGCCTACGTATAGCTGATCGGCCATTGTTTCAAATAAAGTCTCGCCTGGTTACCCTAAGCATTCAACTATCCCTATTTGATTTAGGATTTTAATCATGCTGTTCCTCGTTATAAGTAACCCTGCCCCGACTCGTCCCTCAGAAGTTAGAGAGGCCCGTAAAAACTTCTGGCCGTGGGTGGAAGATAAAATATCCAAAGGTATTGCTCGGGCGTTCTATCCACGTACGGGCCGTGGAGCTGTTGCCATACTAGACGTTGAGTCGCACGAGACTTTGCATCGACTATTGAACGAATGGGCGGATAATGTGCCCGCAGAATTCTCGATTTACCCATTGATGGAGCAAGACTCGATTAAATCATTCTTGAATGAAGAAGCTGAGTCTTGATTGGCCGCCATCGCAAATTGTGTTGACCGCCGGTAGCCCGTGTGCTGTAATCCCTCGTGCCTGCCACTATGAACGCAAATATTAAATCCTCGCTGATAGAGAGACCAATATGAAATTGCTCACTTACGAAACGGACAATGGACCACGATGTGGGGTCGTTCAAGATGAAAATATAGTAGATGTTACGGACCTCGTTGGTTCCAACGGTCATACTATCCGAGATGTGCGAGGCCTTTTGGAGCTTGGAAATTCGCCGATCCAACGTGTTCGGGAGGCTTTGGATAAAACCCCCTCTGCCAGCAGAGTTCCCTTTTCAGGAACTAAACTGCTTTCTCCGGTCATACAGCCGCCTACTGTTCGTGATTTCATAGTTTTTGAAGAACATGCCAGTAGTCAGGGGACTAGGGAGCCTAACGAAGTCTGGTACCGGATGCCAGTGTTTTATTTTTCCAATCCACTGTGCATTTATGGACCCGATGCGGAGATCCCATTCCCCTCTGCGTCTTCTCAGTTTGACTACGAATTGGAAATAGGTTGTGTTATTGGCAAAGAAGGCCGGGACGTTCCAGCCTCTGACGCTTTGGACTACATAGCCGGGTTCACGTTGTTTAATGATTGGAGTTCCCGGGATCTTCAGGTGGACGAGATGGCCTTTGGTTTGGGACCTGCAAAAGGTAAAGACACTGCCTCATCTGTAGGACCATGGCTTATCACCACTGACGAGATGCAGCCTTATCTAAAAGATGGAAGGTTGGATCTTAAATGCCAAATCCGAGTGAATGGCCAAAATTGGCTCAAAGACGGCGCAGCTATCGACGCGTACTTTAGCTTCGCTGACATGATCGAACGCGCATCGAAGGACAGTCGCATAGTGCCAGGGGATGTCATTGGCAGTGGGACTGTAGGAGGAGGGTCGATCCGCGAGGCCATTCGGAAAGGCTACGAAGGGGCACGATTCCTCGAACCTGGAGATGTCGTCGAACATGAGGTTGAGGTTATAGGGATCTTGAGGGGCACTCTGGGCGCCAAGCCTGCGTTGGACTCTGATTACCGGTTCCAAGTTAAAAATGCGTCCCCAGTTCCCGAGCCCGGTACCGCCAAGGGTTATACGTATCAGCGGTAGACACAGGCGTTAGTGTAGAACGGAGAAGTGATCAAAAAATATGGTGACTTACGATCAAGAATATAGATGCGCGATTACCGTGAATGAATTGGAATATCAGGACGGCTTGGCAGTCCGGATTTATCAACCGGAAGGCCCGGGCCCGTTTCCTGCACTATTGGATGTTCACGGAGGAGTTTGGACGAACGGCGACAGGACTGCCAACGAGGTAATGAACCGCGCATTAGCCGAGAGCGGCATTGTTGTAGCGGCGGTTGACTTCCGCCAACCACCAAATCATCCCTATCCTGCTCAGGTTGCCGATGTGAATTTCGCCACCCGTTGGTTGAAGACTAATGCTGACCGCTTCAAGGCTGACCCGGAAACTGTTGGAGGAATGGGAGGGTCGAGCGGGGGGCACACAGTAATGTTGAGTGCTATGCGACCGTTTCATCCGGAATATCGCAGCATAAATCTGCCGGATTCGGACGCAGACGCCACGATGAAATACTTGCTTCTAGGGTGGCCTATCATAGCGCCTTACGAGAGGTATGAGTATGCCAAGAACACCGACAACGGACGCCTCGTGACCCTCTCTGAGGGGTACTTTGGAACGATAGACGCGATGAAAGAAGGTTCGCCGTACCAGATTGTAAAAAGGGGAGAGAAATCGGAACTGCCGCCGACGCTAATAGTGCAAGGAACGGCAGACACCAACCTCCCTGTTCCAATAACTGAACAGTTTGCTGATGATTACCGAGCAGCTGGCGGTGATATGGAATTGAACTTGTTTCCTGGTATGCCACATCTGTTCGGGAATACCCCAGGAGCAGATTCAGACCGTGCGATCGGATTGATGAAGAAATTCGTAGCTCGTATACTTGGTTAGTCTCCTGGGCTAGTCTGGTTACAGACTGCATTCACTCCAGCCGGCGGATCTTAGGTAGCTTGAATGCCGCGGCTATGGTCACACCGGTTAGTATTGAACCGTTGAGTAATAACGCCCCTTGGGCTCCTAAGGCTGAGGCTAGCCCTCCTACTCCGAGGTGTCCAACGGGCGCTACACCGATACTCAAGACCCATGAGCCCATTGCTCGTCCTCGTTGCTCGTTGGGCACGCTTGATTGCATTAGCGTCTTGTATAGTGTGTCGACCGACATGGCACACGCATTGACCGCTGCCAGCACGACTATAAAATACGCCAAGTGGGAAGAGAACGAGAACCCGATTAGGCCCAACCCGAATCCTCCTGCCATTAAAAACATCAACAAACCTTTATGCCTGTAGTTTCCCAGGTTTGCAAGGAGTGCTAACCCAAGTAGACCACCTGCTTGTCTTACCGCTGTGAGATAGCCTAGGCCAACAGGTCCTACCTGTAGCACTTCTTTGGCTAATACCGGCAAGAGAGTCATGTGGGTGAAGCCAAGTACTTCGGTTATGGATGCCAGGCACATCAAGATCATAATTACCTGGTTTTCGCGCAGGAATTTGACGTACCCTATCAGGTTCTGTAGCACGGGCTCTTGCTGGGGCTGTTCTGTGGTAGTTGATTGACCGATGGTAAGGAGAATTAACGCTGAACCTAGATAGCTTATTCCGACTGCCAAGTACTGCCATCCGGCACCTGCTAGCTCGATTAACGCGCCAGATATAACGGCTCCGACAACCCCGCCCGACTGCATGGCCATCTGGTTTAATGACAGGCCATTTAAGGCTCCTTCAGGGCCAACGATGTCGTAAGTGTAGGCATTCCTGGCCGTAAGGGTAAATGCAAAGGCACATCCTCCAGATGCCACTAGGAGGATTACCGCCCATACCGGTGGCTCGCCAAGTAGGAGGATTAAGGCCATCACGGCCGAAATTGCCGTTCCGCCCAGGGCACTGAAAAAAAGGAACCTCTTCCGCTCTATCCAGTCTGCTATAGCACCAGATATTATCCCCAGAAAGAAGAGAGGAGCCATGCGAGCTGCGGCCGCTAATCCAACGAAGAACGCCGACCCCGTGATATCGAAGACCAACCATCCAACTGCTACATGTTCCATACCGGTGCCCAGAGAATAGGACAGTGTGGATGCCCAAAACATTCGGAAATCGCGTATACGAAACGATGAAGCCCAGGTTTGGGATTGGATATAGGCCATCAACACCTTGCCATTCCCCCCGGCAATGCTGTGCGATATACTCGCCTTTCTCGAAAGGCTATACATTCGGAACGGGGCCCAATCTCCAACGTTAGGGAGCTGCAATCGGTCATGAAATTTGCACTATTTCTCGTTGCATCCTGGACAGAACAGGATGCTTCTCACCAGAGCCGCATTTATAGTGAAGCCTTGGAACAGGTGCGCTACGCTGAAGAGCTGGGTTTTGATTCGGTATGGATCGCTGAGCACCATTCCAGTCGTTACGGAATATTTCCTACGTTGATGCCCATACTGTCACATATCGCGGCCCAGACCAAGACTATCAGACTTGGGGCTGGAGTGAGTGTTCTACCATTCTACAACCCCATCTTTCTGGCGGAAGAGGCTGCTATGGTGGATGTCCTCAGTAACGGACGGTTGGATTTCGGGGTCGGCCGCGGATCAGCCGACTATGAGTATGGGAATTTCAAGATTGATTTCGAATCACGAGACGCGCGTTTTAAGGAGGTATTAGACATAGTCTTAGGGTTGTGGACCACCGAAGATTTCACCTACCACGGAGATTATTATCAAATTGAAGGACTTACGATAGCGCCCAAACCACTACAAAAACCTCATCCTCCTGTACACCTGGCTGTATCTCGGACGGCAGCTAGTATTGACACTGCAATCGAAAGAGATTTGCCAATTTTGACCAGTTTTTTCACCCCGTTAGCTGACACGTTAGCCCTTACGGACCTGTACGCTGAACGGTGTCTAGCGGCTGGAAAGCCGTCTCGTATGGAGGAGATGCCGTTCTTCCGGTTTGTTTATGTATCAGAAGACGAAAGGAAGGCTAAGTCATATCCCGAAGAAGCTATTACTTGGGTTAGGGACTTGAGTACATATCGGCGTACCCTGAAGCAAGGGGATGAGATCAACGTGGATCTGGATTATTGGAAGTCAGTACGCACGGAACACCCGCCTAGCTATCAGTCGGAACTGGTCGACAATCTGTATTTTGGGACCCCGGAACAATGCGTGGAAAAGATATCAGGTTTGCAGAAAGACCACGGAATTGGCTACTTTGGAGCGTCTTTTTCTTTCGGTACCATGGAACATTCCAAAGTGATGCAATCCATGAAGCTTTTCGCGGACAAAGTTATTCCTCAATTCAAATAATCCCACCTGTTCCTTAAGGAGCAGGTGGGATTATAAGCGGTTATTTTGTCTGAATCCTAGGTGTTATTGCCTGAGTTTGAGATTCGTTACTAGCCCTCTAGGCTATTTGAACTTTGGTATTACTTTGTCACTGAGAATTCGTACTGAGTTTGTCACAACGTCACGGGGAACCGACGACGTCCAGTTGACCTCGAACATGATCTCGTCGGTGCCGTATTGCTCCCTGAGTACTTCGATCTTGTCGACCACATCTTCAGCAGTCCCAAACAGGTTAACCTCTTCGGTTGTCTCGGGGCTGGCAGAGCCGGCGTCGGTGCTTCCGATTCCGATTCGTCCGTTGAAATAACGCCTGGCCAGGACCATCAGTTCGTCACTCAGGCGGTCTGCCTCCTCTTTCGTGTCGGCTAAGAGAGTGGGTATGCGGACCACAGTCGTAGGTTCTCCTTCATGTCCGGCGTCCTTCCATGCCTTCTTGTAGCTTTTGACGTCTTCTAGTTGGACTGTGGTTCCCCGGAGATTGTGGGTGGAGCTTCCGGCTCCGATCGCTATCTTGTAACCCTTAGTCCCCATAGGGATGAAACTTTCCGAGCTATCTACCGGCAAGAGCATAGGGGGATAAGGCTTCTGGTAGGGCTTAGGAATAGACAGGTATGGTTCGTAGAATGCAGGGTAGTTGTAGTACTTCCCTTCGAAGCCGGAGAAGTGGTCTTCTGTCCATAGCTGTTTCATGACCTCTAGGAATTCATAGAAGTAGTCACGGCGTTCGTCAGAACCGCGAGACCGCGCTCCCGCACCGTAGATGAACCGACCCTTGCTGACCTGGTCAATGATGGATATCTGCTCAGCGGTCTGGAAAGGGTCATCCAGCATCAGATTATCAAAGGAATACCGTTCATGAGGAAGCGCTCTTTCCGATAATTCTTCTTTTGCTAGCTTCATCAATGGGCGGTGGATCGACGATCCGATTTTGATGTTTTTCGTACGCGCAGCGATGACCGCCGAAAGCATGAGAACCTGAGGATCCATGCTGGCTTGCGTGGAAAAGTGGCCTCCGCCGAGCCAAATATAGTCCCAACCCGCCGACTCAACTAGATCAACTAGATCGAAGTTCTTGTCGTAAGCTTCTGACTCGAGCATTTGTCCGCCGGAATAATCGGGATCCCAAGGGACTTTGTCACCGGCGTACAAAGCGTTCCAGGTATCAAATAATCCAAAATCCATGATTGACCTTCCTTATTCGAAATTTGAATCGATTTAACTTGGGGTTATGCTTGCTGCGCTAGCTCTTCAACAGTGGGTTACATCCTGAACGCCTAAAAGTCCCACGATTTCCTCCTGGTCTTTTACGAATTCAGGTACTGGAAACTAGATTCCAGGTTATCGAATACGGCGGTGTCTGGAGGAATCTCCATGATAGCCGCGCCGTTGTAGCCCTTTGTGTTCAGAATGTCCTGCATTTTTCGGCAATCAAGGTCGCCGTCAGTCACGCTGGGCAGGCTCTCTCCACCTGAGATCTGTTTGAAGTGGACGATCTTAATCATGTCCAGGGGCAATGCGTCCAGATCCGCCAACGGATCGGAATGTGGAAAACGGCGGAGCTGGTTGGTGGGGTCAGGACAGAGACCTAGACTTTTACCGACGGTTTCCGGCACCATGCTGCGCACTTTCTCAACGAGCATGGCCATATCGCGAATGGGCAAGGATGAGTTTTCCATGGACATTATCACGCCTTGGTTCGCGGCCTCCGTGATTAAGTCCGACAGGCCTAGGGCTTCATTTGGAATGTCGCTGGGTGTCGCCCAAGGGCCTTCCAGAGGCGATGGGTCGACCACTCGGAGGTGGGGCTGAGACCTGCCGACCAGCTTGGCACCGGCCAGCGCAGATTGGAACATATCGCCTTGAGGGTCGATCCTCTGTGTCAGACACGGCAGGGCCATCGCCAGATCAAAGGTCAGAGATGGATAAGCGTCAACCACGGCTTGTAGCTCATCCAGTTTGGGTCTCCAGTCATCTCCGGCTCCATCTTCGCATTCCCCAAGGCAGGTCTGCCGCAGTTCGATGTGCTTGGCGCCTTTATCCACTGCTGCGCCTACCAGCTCTTTGACCGTGTGAGAGGGCAATTGTTCTCTCCACGAATTTGTTATCGCGCCGTAGATCATCGGGTACTCCTATCTCTAGACTAGGACTCCGAACCCAGACACGGTGCAGATCTCGATGCGGTTGCCATCCAAGTCGTTCAAGTAGAACGCGCGTTGGCCGTCGTTCCTAGTCTGGATATCTGTAGTCTCTATTCCTTTTGATGCGAAATATTTGTGTGATTCCTCGATCTCATCTACCTCGAAAGCGGTGTGGTGGGACGGAGCTGAAGGCGCGTCCTCATTCTCGATGATATGAATCATGGCACCACTAGGCAGTTGTAGCCAATAGAGATGGTCCCCATTAACCATTTTGGGAATCTGCTTCACTCCGAGAATGTCCTCGTACCACTTTAAGGCATCGTCTCGGTTCTTTACGTTGTACGTTATATGATTGATGTTCTTCAGCCGGATATTGTCTGCGAGCATCGTAAACTCCAATTATGGGATCTGAGCCAGTTTAACTCCTTTTATGTTAGTCTGCCTAGGCCAAAAACGAAACACCAAGATAAGGCAAATGTAATCTGGCAAAGGCTGAAACTATCAGTAGACTCTAATCACACCCCGAAGTTAAGATTCCCTAACCAGCATTGGTCAGCTCTATTTCTTTGCGATAGACCGAAGGAAGGACAAGAATCATGAAGGCCTCCATGTTCGCCGGTATGGGTTATTCTCAACGGGCTACGTTCCCGTCGACCTGGCCGGTGTCGCCAGTACACGCGGATCCAGAGACGTCTGTCCAGAGCTACCGCGAGGGCATGGATGAATGTCAATTGGCTGAAGAGATGGGCTTTGATTGGCTCAGCTTCTCGGAGCATCATTATTCAGGCCGTATAGCTACTGGCACTCCTGCTGTCATGGCTTCAGCCGTAGCTGAACGCTGCAAAAAGATCAAGATAGCCCTTTTGGGCCATCTGTTGCCGCTGAATAACCCGGTAAGAGTCGCCGAAGAATTAGCGTTGTTAGATAACCTTACGAATGGTCGGCTAGTTGCAGGGTTCCTTCGCGGCACTCCCAATGAAGATCAGGTCTATACCATGAACCCGTCTGAGGGCCGGGGTCGCTTATTGGAAGGAATGGACTTGATTCTAAAGGCACTTACTGAACCTGAACCATTTTCTTGGGAAGGCCGTTATTACCAGTTTAGAACTGTGGCGGTTTGGCCCCGCTTGGTGCAACAGCCACTCCCTCAGGTTGTGGTCGGCACGAGGAGCGATGATACCGTTCGCTACGCTGCTGAACATAGACTCGGTTTAGGAGTGTCGTTCCTCCCTGTCGAAGAGACAGCTAAAATAACCGACAAATATCGGGCATGGTGCGAAGAATCTGGGTGGACGCCTGGTCCAGACCATATAGTCTATCGGGGCAGTATCTATGTGGCAGAGACAGATGAGCTAGCTAATCAATGGTTCGAAGGGCTTATGCAGTCACGCCCTGAGCCCAACATACCCATGCGTCGTACAGTTGCAGAAGCCATCCAGGCAGCCCGCACTGGTAATGTCTTTGATTTGCGCGGAGTTGTAGCCGGAAGCCCAGAAGGTGACGTGGTTGGCAACTCGTTAGGTATCAATTTCTTGGGCGGACCGGATACTGTGGCCAAACAAATCAAAGAATTCCATGACCGTTGTGGGGTTGGGGTGATTGATATGCCTTTCCAACAGAACAAGGTCAATCACAAAGCCGTTTTGGAGGAAATCGAACTGTTCGGGAGAGAGGTCATCCCGCAGATAAGAGAGTTCAAGTAGTGTCTCCTCAAGAACAACGACTTGAAGTTGATGGCTTCGAGGTTCGCTACTGGGAATCTGGACAGGGCAGGCCGGTAATAATGCTTGATCCTACTGGTTTGCGTGAGACTGTTCTTCATGACGCATTGGCGAAAAACTATCAAGTCGTTACATTGGAACTTCCGGGGACTGGGGACTCTCCCCATAACGCTGCGTCGGAATCAATCGCTGATCTAGCTTTGACTGCTGCAAAGGCAGCGGCTTCGATAACTCCCGAAAAGTACACTCTCGTCGGAACGTCTTTCGGAGCAAGTGTGGCACTTTGGCAAGCTATACAGTCCCCTGAACAAGTGGAAGCCCTTATCTTGATATCTCCAATGTCAATCAACCCGCAACATAGGCCAGCGATTACCTCGGCGGAATCCGCTCACCGAGTACTGTTCGCACACCTGGAGAATGCAAATAAGAGAGTGCCGTTGTCCCAATCCATATACGATCAAGAATCTGAGCTGTCACGGCGCTTAGGGGTTGGCATCCACGACGGGGCCGTTGAAGCGCGATTAAAGGACATCCACTGCCCCACGCTAGCCATCTTCGGGCAGGAGGATCATTTCGTCACACCGGAAGCTCCTAGGGTCTACCGTGAGAAGATCCCTAACTGCAATATCGCTCTAGTTTATGACGCTGGCCATTGTATTGTTGGAGACCGTCCAGAGGCGTTGGTAAACACGATCGTTGATTACGCTGAACAATGGGAAACCTTTATAATCGGACACCAATCTGGAGTGATTAATCCTTAGCATAATCGGTAAACCGCAAATTAAAAGCCCCTGAAACTATCCCAGGGGCTTTTAATTTGCGGTTTACCGATTGTCGGGTCCACTTTCTTATTATTCTGTCGGATCGATAAGCTTATCTACGATAGCTTCGTCCCGTAGGCCTGCGTTCTTTACGCAGTGGGCCCGAACACTTGCCAGCGCCGAGTCTACTAACGAAGAGTCCAACAGGTCAGCCGCCTCGTTGTATTCGGCGAACTTGAGTAGCTCCGCCCCGTTGTTTTTGATCTCAGACAATGCCCAATCGACTTGGTCTGTAACGCGCACTAGTCCGTCTGGGAAGTCAGTATGGGAGTTTCCAGGTCTGCCCAATTTGTCGTAGCCACCTTTATGCCAGTGGCCTGGGGTATCGTGGCAATCGTATCGAATAACCTCTTCGTTACCGACATCAACGCCGATTGTTGGTCCGCCCATCCCCATACCTCGAACGTTGAGAATTCGGCATGGCCATACGTATACAGAAACCTGCCCGTCTTTGGACAGTGGTAATGTAATCGCCTCACCTCTATAGGTTTCTCCGGCAATTTTGGTCGCCATAGGTCTGATCCTCCAATACCGGGCTGATTACCGGCTCATAAAAATGTTTGTGCACCAAAAATAGCACAATCTGTCCGATATTCGAAATTTCAACTCGCTTATTAAGCCGGGTCTGCGTCTGGGTCTCGCCAAGTTTTAGGACTACCTAAACCATGTTCCATGTTCCAGATAGGCACATCAAAACATTTACCGGTGACGCCGGAGTTGGCATCCTGGTCAGCTAGAAATAAGGTTAAGGGGACCATGTGTTCTGGCCTCATGGAGATTCGGGCAGAACTAGACGGAGTCGTTCCTTCCGCGCGGCGAGCGTCGTTCTGTTCGTCATATCCGGTGGTGCGGGAGTTTCCGGGAATCAATGTGTTTACCGCTATATTGTATTCGCGTACTTCGTCAGCCAGGTAGAACATCATTGTTAGTGTCGCTGCCTTGGCCGATTGGTACGGCATCTCACGGCTGCCGGACCGCTGAGCGACGTAAGCTCCGCCGATTGCCGTGTGCATGGCTCCTCCACTGATTACCGTGACGATGCTACCGCGATTCTGTTTGATCATTGGTTGGATAAACCGTCGGGTGATTTTGAGGGTCCCGAACACTCCTACTCCGAACATTTTTTCCCAATCCGAGTCTTTAGTTTCCAGGGTGGTTATCTTTCCGGTCGGCGGGAAAAGATTTCGTTGACGCAGGCTGGCGTTGTTCACCAAAGTGTCCACCGTGCCAAATTTATCCAATGCGGCGATATATGAGCGTTCCACTGACAGCGAATCGCTGATGTCAACAGTTGATATCAATACGTCTTCTTGTTTGACTTCTAGTTCTTTCACATAGTCGTCATTATCGTCTCCAGAGAGTCCTGAAGGAGTCCATGACATGTCCAAGGCGACTACTTTAGCTCCTTCAGCCAAGAATCCCTTCACGATGGCGCGGCCGATACCCCTTGCAGCCCCTGTGACCGCTACAACTTTCCCTTCTAAATTAGACATAGCCTTATGTTTGCTCCTTTGACAATCATACACGCGTCCGGTCCATGCTATTATTGGGCCCAAAACCTGAATCGAGAGGACTGTCATGCCCCTTGCAGGAAATGATTGGTTGGCATTGACCACCGAAGATACGTTAGAACCTGAAATTCCGATATGTGATCCCCACCACCATTTTTGGGTCGAGCGGTCTGAGCCAGTGGATTATCAACAGTACCTGCTGCCCGAACTAGCTGCCGACGTGAATAGTGGACATAACGTGAAATCGACAGTATTCATTGAGGTTCGATGTGAATATCGTGCCGACGGACCAGATGAAATGAAGCCGGTTGGTGAGGTTGAATACATCCAGACTATCGCTGACGCAAGTGCAGCTGGGGCCCACGGTCCCACTAAAGCCGCAGCTGCCATCATTGGTCACGCTGACTTGAAGCTAGGTGAAGGCGTACGACCTGTGCTAGAAGCTATGAAATCAGCCAGTCCTGACCGGTTTCGGGGCATTCGCCATTCAGTTGGGTGGGACGAGAGCCCGGAACTAGCGAATCGCGATATCAAGGGTGCTCTGGGTACTGATGGGTATCGTGCTGGCGCTCAGGTCCTGTCTGACATGGGGCTAATCTTAGAGAATTCGCTTTACTTCCATCAAGCAGGAGAATTGGTTGAATTTGCTCGGGCTCTGCCTGACCTAAAGATTGTCTTAAACCACATCGGTGGACTGGTGCGCGTGGGACCTTATGCCAACCGAGACGAAGAGGTCCTGCCGGCTTGGCGAAAAGGAATAGAGGAGATGGCCAAATGCCCCAATATAGTATTAAAACTTGGCGGAGTTGGCCAAACCAGGTTCGCTTATGGATGGGACGTTTTAGAAAAACCGATTGGATCAGAGGATCTGGCCCGCCAACTCAGACCTCTTATGGAACATTGCATCGATCAGTTCGGACCTGATCGATGTATGTTCGAGAGTAACTACCCGGTTGACAAGATTTCCTATTCGTACAATGTGCTTTGGAATGCATTCAAACGATTGTCTAGTAGCTATACGGCCGTAGACCGCGCCTCAATGTTTCATGATACGGCTGCTCGTGTCTATAACATTAACGTTTAATAATGCTTTTGGAGGTTAATTCAGATGGATGTTAAACCGTTCACCATCGCGGTAGAAGAAAGTGTTCTAGAGGACCTTCGTCAGCGTTTGGCTGACACTCGTTGGCCTGACGAAATTCCGAATACCGGCTGGGACTATGGGAGCAACCTGGCGTACATCAAAGAACTGGTTGAGTATTGGAGGACTGAATTCGATTGGCGTGCCCAAGAAGCCAAACTCAATGAATTTAATCATTACAAGTCCGAAGTGGACGGATTGGATATCCACTTCATTCACGAAAAAGGCAAAGGTCCGAACCCTATCCCTTTGATCATCACCCACGGATGGCCAAGTTGCTTCTTTGAGATGACCAAGATCATCCCTCTACTGACCGATCCATCGAGCTACGGCGGTGATCCATTGGACTCATTTGACGTGGTCGCTCCGTCTTTGCCCGGGTTTGGTTTTTCAGACCATGCAAAGGAACGGGGCATGGAGGTTCAACGGGTGGCTGGAATTTGGAACAAGCTGATGACACATAACCTTGGCTACTCCAAATTCGCAGCACAAGGAGGAGATATCGGCAGCGGGGTTACCGCCTGTTTGGGATTCTCTCACTCGGATAGTCTTCACGGGATTCATCTGACTTCTATCACAAGGCCTACACCTTATCTAGGTCCTGGTTCCCGTCCAGTTACCGAAGCGGAGCAGGCTCTGATCACTCAGCGTGATAAATGGTTTGACGATGAAGGAGGATATAACCACATTCAAGGCACCAAGCCCCAGACGCTTGCTTACGGACTGAATGATTCCCCTGCTGGGTTGGCTTCTTGGATAGTGGAGAAATACCGCACATGGAGCGACTGCGGAGGCGATGTTGAGAAGAGTTACACCAAAGATGAATTACTTACCATTGTCACCATCTATTGGGTGACGCAGACCATTAGTTCATCAACCAGAATGTACTTTGAGAACCAGAAGAACCTATGGGTTATGGAGCAAGATCAAAAAGTTCCAGCGCCAGCTGGTATGGCGATGTTCCCTCAAGAGATATCTAAACCACCTCGAGAATGGGGAGAACGCTCGTATGACGTGCGACGCTGGACGGAGATGACGCAGGGCGGGCACTTTGCAGCCTTAGAAGAACCTCAACTGTTGGCAGAAGATGTTCGAGCTTTTTTCCGGGACTTTAGAAAGGCCTAACGACCCAACGGCTGAATTCTGGACTTGCAATTAATAGTTTAGTAACTGGAGGACACGTGCTTTCATTTGAGGAACGCGCCCAACTGTATAAGTCGGAATCTCAGGCTTTCCAAGAGTATCTCAAGAATCTTCCTAACACAGATTGGAATAAACAGAGCGCTTGTGATGAATGGCTGGTAAGTGACGTGGTTGCTCATCTAGTGGGGAATTCAGAATTTTATTCAGGCACGGTGTCCCGAGGGATTCGGGGTGAATCATCGCCCCCAGAAGGGCGTCCGGAAGCGGGTAAAGGTCATCCATCAATGAGCGCTGATGCGTTGGCAAAGTCGTCTATCGCCGCTAGGGAAAAGTTGGGTGATAGTCTGCTGGAAACGTATATTGACAAGGACAACTATCTAATTGATCTGCTTACCGGACTGACTTCGGAAGAGCGGGCCAGACCGTGTTACCACCCTGGCAGCATGGTACCTGCGGGCAATTTCGTGGATCTCCGATTTAAAGAGATAGTTCTACACCAATGGGACATACGCTCGGCCATCGAAGAGAAGGCGGGGCTTTCCTCTGCCAGTTTAGAGTCGATGGTCATCCTGATCGAAGAATCTTTTGCCTCCGGTTCATTGCGGTGGGCCTTCTGGTCTGGTACCCATTTGGATAAGCCAGTTCGCTACCGGTTTGATGTGAAAAGCCCGGTGCCTGTGACTGCGGATATAGTCGTTGAAGGCGATAAGTTCCGTTACGAACCTGATGCTCAATGTGCGGCGGATGTGACATTCCGCTGCCACACCCACATATTCGCCCTCTTGATGTACGGACGGATCTCGGCTGGGCAGGCGATTTCTGAAGGACATTTGGCGGTAGACGGCGACAGGGGCCTGGCGGAACAATTCAGCCAGTGGTTTAAGGGGATTTAAACAGGTCTGAAAATTAATATAATCGATAGACTACGGTGAGCTAGGTTTGTTTATTAGACGGCGAAGTCGGCAATTTGAAATCGATGAGGTTGAATGAATGGTTGAGATCAGAATGAACAGAGAACAACAATATCAGTCGTGAAACTTAGTCTCTATTCAGGAGGCACTAGCTGCTCCAAATCTGGCCCTTCTAGTTGGTATATCGACCAGCCGTCGAGACGGCGTGCCCCTAGGTTCTCGTAGAAGCCGATGGCCGACTCGTTCCAATCCAACACCGACCATTCCATTCTCAGGTAACCACGTGACTTGGCCAACTTTGCGCCGTATTCCATTAACTTGCGTCCAATGCCACCACCCCGCCTGTCTGGGAGCACGAAAATGTCCTCCAGATATAGGCTGCAACGTCCAGAATATGTGGAGTAGTGCTGACAGAATATCGCACAGCCAACCGCTTCTGAATTTTGGTAGGCGAAAACAGCCTCAGCATTAGCGAATTCGCCAAACAGAGACTCGTGGATGTTTGCTTCTGTTGCCACTACCTTGTTAGATAACTTCTCGTATTCAGCCAAACCTTTGATGAATCGCAGCACAAGTGCCGCATCGCCAGGAATTGCTTGTTTGATGAGTATCTGAGGACTCATGCTGCTTATCCTACTTTGTAGCGGTTAAGTAATTCCATATTAAGTTCGTATCCGATTCCAGGTCGGTCAGGGACTGTTACATAGCCATCATCATCAGGCTTAAGCAGTGGCTGGAACATCTCAGCTCTCAGAGGATCCACTGCTACTGGGTATATTTCCAGAAATTCTCCGTGGGGAATGGCGGCCGCCAATGGTAATTGTAGTTCTTGGCACCCGTGAGGAGCTATGGACACACCTCGTTCGGCCGCCAAGTCAGCGATGTCCTTAGCGACGTCGTAGCCAGGTACAATGCTCACGTCCACGTTCAAGATCGATGCACCATCATGGTCTAATAGTGATTTGAAATGGGCTAGATGGTAGCCGTTTTCTCCGGTGGCGATCTTTACTCGGGACGCTTTAGCGAGCTGTCGATGCCCTTCGTAGTCGTGGATAGGTAGCGGTTCTTCGAACCAGTAGACGCCATATTTTGGGAGCTGACGGGCAAACTCCAAAGAGGTCTCAAGATCTAGTGCGCAGTTAGCGTCAACCAAAAGAGTCACATCATCTCCTATGGCCTTTCGGGATGCCTCCACTCGCCGCATGTCGCCGGCAACGCCCACATTGGGATCTCCGATCTTTATCTTTACCGCTGAGGCGTGCATCTCCTCGACGTTGAAGCGAACCTCTTCTTGCAGTTCTTCTAACCCTTTCCCTTCAGCGTAGTAGCCTCCTGCGATATAGGTGCGTATGCGATTTTGGGCACCGCCCAGCATCCGATGGATGGATTGGCCCAGCGCCTTACCTTTAATATCCCAGCAGGCTATGTTGATGGCCGCTAGTACTTGGGTATTGATGCCTCCGGGTCCAAGTATCTTAATCAGCTTTTCACCTAGATCATGTGAAATCGACCTGGTTTCCATAGGATCCCGGCCTACAAGCAAAGGCCGGAAGTAATCTACGTACCCTGGGAACAGATTAAGCGGGCGTTCCGCTGCCGTGCCGCCATTCCACCCGGAGCCAGTAATTCCATCGTCAGTGTGGACTGTGACCTTGTGCAGTCTCCCTGGCCCGTAAAAGTGGCCGCCGTTCCAGATGCCAGGTCTCTCCCATTCAAATACTTCGCTCGTGACTTCAGTTATCTTCATATCCGGTTAGGTCGCCTTCGAGGTAGGTTTAGATGGTGTCCATAGCTAGAAAGGCAAAGTGGACTCTTTGCCATTATACGCGGCGGTACGGTTTTGATACTTTCTTAAGGGGTATGATTACGGCTATCAATGATTGACTAGGTAATCTGAGCAGACCATAGTTGCAACTGGAAATTGAACTCGGAGGCAGGACATGGCAACACTGGTTACTGGAGGAACTGGATTTGTAGGAGCCAACATAGTCCGGGACCTCGCAATTAATGGCCATGACGTTGTGAGCTTTGATATCAACGGACCAGACATACTACTGGAGCAATTTTTAGGTGATGCGGCATCGAAAATCACTTTCGTACAAGGCGATATCGTAGATGCGAATTCGGTCCAACTGTTGGGTCAAAATCACCAGATCGACAAAATAGTACACGCGGCGGTTTACACGGTTAACCGGACAGCCTTGGAGATCGAGCGCAGTCGAGAGGTGATTTCCATAAACTTGGAAGGGACGGCTAACATGCTGGAGTTAGCAAGGACACTGAAGGTAGACCGCTTCGTTTACGTTAGTTCAGGCGCGGCTTATGGCAATGCATTGCCTGCCGACCAGACTTTGAACGAAGAGACCCCGCCCTCTCCTGATAACCTTTATGGAATCACTAAATTTTCCAGTGAGATGATTACAAGCCGGTATGGAGAACTGCACGGACTTTCCACTGTCAGCGTTCGTCTGAGTACTCCTTATGGTCCTATGGAACGTATAACAGGACACCGCGCTGTGATGTCGGTGTTCTATGACTGGACTGGCCGAGCGGTGAGAGGCGAGTCTATCACGCCGCAGGGTCTGAGTGGTGGCCGGGATTACACTTACATATCGGACATCGCGAATGGTATTCGTACGGTGTTGGACTCGACTTCGCTGCTACACAGCTTATATAACATCACAAGCGGAACCTGGGTGACCTATAAGCAGATATTGGATGCCGTGGTAGAGTTGTCGCCGGCGACATCGGTCGAAGATTTCCCTTCGAGTCCAAATGAATCCAGCGGAGAGAACTATTCCCGCGGTCCTCTTTCAGGACATCGTTTATTCGAAGATTTAGGCTGGACTCCTAAGTTTGATTTGAAAGCGGGTCTGCTGGATTACATCAAATGGCGCCAAAATTACGGATTCCTTGACTGATGGACGACCGCGTTTTGACACATCTCAGGTACCCGAATAGGATTATTGCCTAAGATCAAACGTCTGGAAAATTTAATAGCTAGAAGGTAAGAAATGGAATCTACAGGAATCTCTCACATAGCCGTTTGTGTTAGAGACATGGACAAATCGCTCGCCTTTTATCGCGACATTCTCGGAATGAAAGTCACCAAGGACTTCATGCAAGACACTAGCACTGGAGGCCTAACTCACACTTATAAGCACAAGCGTGACAATCGTCGCACCGTGTACTTGGACTGGGGCCAGCCTCAATTCTTCGTTATGACTAGTCATCCTGGCGACCAAACTGACGGCGACGGTATAAAACTGGATCAGGTCGGGGTCAGTCATGTCTCTTTCACGGTGAAGGACGTTACCGGTTTGGCTGATCATCTTATTGCTAACGGCGTAGAGATTGCAGGAGGGATAGAAGCGTTTGCAGACGAGAACGGTAACGTCCGCACGTTCTTCGCGTTTGATCCTGATGGCATACTCGTTCAGTTCGATAGCGGCATAGAGTCGTAAGTCGAACTCCTGGCAGAGGGGAGCCCCATGACCAGCCAGACTACAGATGGCAAAAATATTTACTGGGGCATATTCGATTGGGTGGAATGGGATGAACATTCACCGTCCCAGATATTTGACGACCGGCTGAAATTATTGGAGTACGCCGATAGGCGGAACTTTTACGCCTATCATGTGGCGGAACATCACACAACGCCCTTGAGTGTGGCCCCGTCTCCTGCAGTGTATTTATCGGCTGTTGCCCAGCGAACCTCAACGATTCGGCTCGGTCCTTTGGTTTACTTGTTGCCTCTATACAATCCTCTCCGCCTCATACAAGAAGTCTGTATGTTAGATCATCTGAGTCGTGGTCGATTGGAGTTGGGAGTGGGCCGAGGAATCGTGCCTTTTGAGGTGGAGCGATTCGGGGTAGACTCAAGTGAGGGACGAGCTATCTTTGATGAGGCGCTAGAAGTGCTGTTGAAGGGGTTGACCGACGAAACTTTGAACCATCAAGGTCAGTTTTACAACTATGAAAACATCAGGTTCTGGGTGCGGCCATACCAGAATCCATACCCTCCTATTTGGTATGCCAGCGGCAACATAGAAACTGTTCCTTGGATGGCGAAAAATGGAATCAATACTAGCCATATATTTGATACTACCGCCGCGACCAAGAAGCATTTTGATCTCTACCAAGATATATGGCGGACTCACAAAGGCGACCCCGACCGTATCAATAAAGGAGACTCAGAGCCTAAACAAGGCTTAACTCGTCACATATATATTGCCCCAACTAGTGCTGAGGCCCAATACGAAGCTCGAGAGGCCTGGAAAAGATGGTGCGACAACATTAACTACTTGTGGAATATTGGACAATCTGACAACCTAAAATACTTGTACGACTATGACGCTATGCTTGCCGATCAGAAAATAATCGTAGGTTCCCCAGAGTCGGTTAGAGAGCAGGTTTGGCGGGCCATAGAGGAATCGAACATCAACTACTTTATGGGCGTCTTCGCTTGGGGCAATATCCCTCATGAAAAAGCGATGAGAACTGTGAAGTACTTCGTGGAAAATGTAATGCCCAGTCCAAGGTGATTATTTCAGGATTCGTGTCCGTCGTAACCTTAATTCTGTTGGTAGATCCGATGGCGCCATTGTAGATCACGATATTGAGTCCGTTGAACCGAAATGGGTTGGCCACTGATGTCAGAGAGGACGATATATGGACACAGGAAGAATTTAGCTAGAATGGACATGCATCCGTTTGAGCAGTACCATCGATCATGATATCGTCAACTGGTCGCCTGTTATCTCAAAAATCGTACACCTTCACCCAATAGCCACCGTTAGTTTCTCCGTCGATTCGTGTTATTCAACATAGGCCGCGCTGCCGCGCCAATCTCTATTCTCCGCCAACGCAATTTTGGCCTCATATGGTCAGCTATCACCATGTCTCAAATGGGATCTCAGATGGAGACAGTGGTGGTTGTTTGGTATGTACTAAATTGGACCGATTCGCCTCTTCTAGCTGGTCTAACAGCGACTGCCCGATTGGGGTTTAATTTCTTGGCTCTTTTTGCAGGCGCCACCGCTGATCTTGTCCCACGCCGAACTTTGATGATCATAGTTCAAGCTGTGTTGGCATCTTTGGCCGTGTTAATGCTTATCCTGATAGTTACAGACCTAATAGAGGTCTGGCATGTTTTCATCGTGACGTTGGCGGCCGGATTAGCTCGTATATTCCAGATGCCCACCGCCCAGTCATTGGCGGTAGATAGCGTGTCTACGGAGCGCATACCGAACGCTGTTGCGTTGATTAATGCCGCTATGAATATTGCGTTGGTGGTGGGTCCTATATTGGGCGGACTGCTCTTCGATTTTTTCGGACCAGAAGGGGCCTATGTATTAGTAGCAGGCTTGTATGTTGCCAGTGGGGTCGCGACCTTTACGATGGGCAGAATTCGGGTGGCGGAGCTCCAGACGAGAGAATCTGTATTAACCTTGGTGGCAGAGGGCCTGCGTTACGTGAAGGGAGAGCAGTTGCTATGGTCAGCTCTTCTGATAGCAGTGATATTTAATATCACTGGGTTCTCGTTCCACACTACATTAGTCCCGATATTTGCTAAGGATGTCTTAGATAGAGATTCCTTGGGACTCGGAATTTTAATATCATCGTTTGGTATTGGTGGTTTGATAGGATCGATGTTTTGGGCGGCGATACCGAACCTAAAACACACTGGTATCTTTTGCATCCTTGCTGTTTGCGGCTGGCATATCACCATGATCGTGTTTGCTGCATCCACTAATTTTTACCTTTCCGTCGGAATCTTAGTGGTAACCGGGATGATGTTCTCTTCGAGCTTGGTTCTGGTACTTACCGTTTTAATGCAAACCGGGCGCCCGGAGTTTCGTGGAAGGTTGATGGGATTAAGAACCCTCGCGATCTATGCCCACGCATTTGGTAGTCTCGCCGCGGGAGCAGTGGCTGGGTTACTTGGAGCCCCTGCGACGGCGGTTATATCAGGCGTATTCGGTATATCAATGATGATAGGCCTGGCTTTGATAGCTCCGAAACTCCGCCGATTTTAAAACCTTTCTGAACTGTGATGAAATCCAATGTTCTGAACCGGACGGAGGTCGGCCTTGGGGATATAGTCGGTCTAAGTATCGGTTTGTCGTTGAGGTTTATACTACACCATTGCCCATTTGGGGACTAACTGAGAGGCTTTCTTTACGCTCACGGAAGTCTCGCGAGCGTTCGGTTCAAGAGTCTCTAGTAGATTCCAGAACTCATTAGAGTGATCTAACTTTCGAGTGTGGCACAATTCATGGACTAATACATAGCGTGCTGATGATTCATCCAGAAACAAAAGATTGCGATTCAGACTGATAGATTTCTCTGCGGAACAGCTTCCCCATTTGGTTCTTTGGCGCCGGACCGATACACGGTTAAACGGTATCGAAAGTTCGGCACTTATCTGATGTAGCCACGGTATTAGCACATCTATCGCGCGGTTCTGAACCCATTTATTTAAAGCTTTTGCCACCATGAGTGAATCGTTGACCGGTCCAGTCATAACCAGAGAGCTTCCAGTATTCTGGGTCACCGTAATTTGGGAGGCGTTCGAACGAGCGTAGCTGGTGGTCCAAGCCTCTTTTATCAGGTTGAAGTGGACGCCTTCTGGGTTTCGAAGCTCTTCCATGTGGCCGGATTTTTCAATGCTCTTTTTGATCCAGTCAGATTTAGACCGGAGCATTTGTTGGATCTCGGACCGTTTTAATTTAACCGGCGCTACCACTTCAAGTCCTGCCCAAGACGAAACCTTTATACTTACTCGCTTGGCTCTTTTATTTATTCGGACGGTATAGTTCGGAATCTCCCAATCGTGACTCATCTTTCTGCGCTCTTGTTAATAGAAAAGTGGCCAATCAAGATCCGATCGGCCACTTTCTTAGACGTTGTTCGGGCCAGGTCCAAGTCCCAACAGACCTAGTAATGGCGAAGTTCCACTACGTTGTCGTCTGGGTCGTAAATATATAACGAGATCCCATCTCCGTGAGATCCCCATCTCTTTCCAGGCCCGGCCTGAATGGCCACTCCCATCTCTACGAATTTATTTTTTAGCTCTTCCATGTCAGTGGGTTCAATGACCATGCAGAAATGGTCTTGATTCTTGATTCCCTCTTTGCCAATAGGATCTTGATCAGAACCGAAAAAATCTATGATCGTGTCCGCGTTAATCCTAGCCGAAGGGAACCGGATCTCGCCGGCTCTCCACCTGTCCACCCGCTCTGCTTGTAGGCCTAATACTTCAGTGTAGAACCGTAGAGATTCTTCCACATCCTTGTTTCGCAGAACGATGTGATCCATCTCCGTAATCTTGACCAAGGGTTGGGATTGCACCGAAGTCGTATTCTTTGTTTTTGTAGCCATGGGTCCCTCCTGCCGTATATCGAGGTTCCGAGAATATGCGACAAGTATACAGTGTTATAGGAAAACCGAATACGCTATTAGCCTACATCTCGCGTGACTGCAACGATGGGAAACAGTCGGGTGGTCCTTGCTTGATACCCTTCATAACCTCTGTAGCTCTTAACGAATAACGGCCACAACCTTGTCCTTTCTTCTTCCGAGACTATAGAGGCTGCTCCGGTCCAGTTAACTGGACCGATTTGGACTTGGACTTTATTTTCAGATCGAATGTTAAGAAGCCAGTCGGGCGCTCGAGAGTGTCCTCCTCGGGAGGCAATCACACATGGCCTTGATCCGTCCATGATGTATAAAAGCGGTACGGTCCAAGTCCGGCCGGTTTTGCGTCCAACGGTGCCCAACAATAGGAAGTTAATACCCCGTCTACTAGATACGACCCGTCCTCGGAACAAAACATATATGAGTTTATGTAGTCTACTCAGTATTCTTCCCATTCTGAAGTGGGGTTGCTTGGTTTTAGACAACCGGGAACTCCTATGGGCTTAATATATCTTCAGTTCGGTTAACGTATGGCTGCCAATCGGTTAATATTATATTCGGTACATCATGACACTAACTGCCTACTGAAGGTTTGTTAATTAACTAAAGTTCTTTGGGAGTTTCATTAATCCCATGCCGCTGGTCTCTACCTCCGACCTCGCTGTCCATTATGGTGCCGATATCATTTTTTCAGGAATAAACCTGGACATCAATGAACGGGCACGAATCGGTATAGTCGGTCCAAACGGAGGAGGCAAAACATCGTTACTCCGAGTGTTGGTAGGCGAGCAGGACGCGAATGAAGGTCTTATTTCGCGTTCCAACGGCCTCGCGGTCGGATATGTCCCACAGCACCCACAAATGGATATCAACGGCACCTTGCGGGAAGAAGTGATGCGTGCCTTCGAAGAAGTAATTTCGGTAGAGAAGCAGCTGGAAATCGCTTCGTCGAATGCTTCCCACTCTTCTGAATCTGGCCTCGAATACGCCGAATTGTTGGAGCGATATGAATCTTTGGGAGGGTATGACTATGAGCGTACTGTTGAACGGATTGTTGATGGTCTAGGGCTAAAGCCCGAGACCTTAGACTCACCGGCTTCATCAGCTAGCGGCGGCGAGCGTACAAGAGCTGCGCTGGCCAAAGCTCTCCTGAGGAACCCTGACCTGTTGGTTCTGGACGAGCCGACTAACTATTTAGACCTCAAAGGCGTTACTTGGTTAGAGCGTTACCTGATCCATTCTGCGCCTGCGGTAGTCGCCGTATCCCACGACCGTTATTTCCTAGACGAGATGGCGACTCAAATCTGGGAAATAGACCATGGCCGAATGAGTACGTTCCCAGGCAATTTTACTAAATACAGAGTTTTGAAGGGAGAACGCGACCTCCGTAGGGCTAAAGAATATGAGGCCCAACAAGAATTTATCGCTAAAGAGCAGGCATTCATAGATAGGTACAGGGCCGGGCAACGGTCTCGCGAGGCCAAAGGCCGGGAAACTAGACTACAGCGTATAGAACGGATAGAGCGTCCTGATGTGGATCAATCTATTTCGTTGAAGGCATCAGGCGCTACTCGGACAGCACAGGTGGTTCTGAGTACAAAAGGGTTAAGGGTTGGATATATCGAAGGAGATGATCCTACTGAACTGCTAGAGATACCCGACTTGAAACTTACCAGAGGCTCTCGTACTGCGGTGATCGGGGACAATGGTACGGGCAAATCCACGTTCATCAAGACTGTACTTGGCTTAGCTCCACCCTTGGCAGGTTTCGTTGCTTTAGGTCAGGGGGTGAAAGTGGGTTACTACAGTCAGGGATTGGATACTCTGGTGGATGAAGATACAGTATTAAACTCCTTTTTAAAAATTAAAAACATGCCCTTCGAACAGGCCCGTTTCTATTTGGCAAGATTTCTGTTTCAAGGTGATGATGTATTCAAGGATGTGGGGGCTTGCAGTGGTGGCGAGAAGAGCCGGCTGGCATTAGCTCGCCTGCTGGTTACTGAACCGAACCTGTTGGTTATGGACGAGCCAACAACTCATTTTGACATACCCAGTAGAGAAGCGTTAGAGCAGGTCTTGTTGGGCTATCCGGGTACGATTTTGCTTGTGTCTCATGACCGGCATCTTGTTTCGCTTTTAGCGGATTTTTTGCTAGTTATGGCTAATGGAAAGGCAGAAGCCTTCGAAGGAACGTTTGAAGCGTGGTCTGATTCCCAAAAAACGTCTGATTCGATTGCGGACGCTGGTTTGGTGAAGCAAAAGCCTAAATCTTTTGTGCGACGGCAGTCATATAAACCTTCGGGACCGAAACGGCGTAACCCGTCAGCGCCAGTTGTCGACTTTGAACAGCGCATAGTGGATCTAGAAGCCGAGCTTAGCGATATAGAAGCTCGGCTACAGCAAGCCACTGTTGATCAGGATTTTGAAGAAATGACCCGACTGGGAGAAGAGCACGTCCAGACGCAAGCAAAACTAGATCAAAGCCTAGAGGAATGGGACTCCGAATGATGCTGCCGGCTCGCTAGGCCTCATGGCATGTTTGCCTTAAAATGCATCGGGACGTATTGAAGATTTATCTAACGTGCTTTGACGGACTATTCAAGTTCGCAATGAAGTTGATACCTTCACATAACTATTAATTTTATTAGTGGGTTTATTAAGAGTTCAGGGAAAGTGCATCTCAACCTTGCTACCGTACCTAAAGGACGGAGAATTGGGGCTTCTCTCTTCGTCCTATACAGGGAGCTTTTACAGACACATGAAAGGTATAAATCAACCGGTTTCTATCGTTTCCGAAGCTCAGCGACTCGTTTGTATTGATCAGGCCATTCAGCACTGCCGTCAAGTTCGGTCTGGGCATGGATCGGCCAATAAGGGTTCCTGAGAAGCTCGCGCGCCAACAGGATGACGTCGGCATCTCCGTCGCTCAGAATTTTGTCTGCCTGGGTAGCCTCCGTGATCAATCCAACTGCTCCGGTCGTGACTTCAGCCTCGCTTCGGATACGGGCGGAGAATTGCACTTGATAGCCAGGGTAAGGGGTCAGTTGTTGAGTCGGCGAGTTGCCGCCCGATGAACAGTCAATTAGATCTACTCCGTCTTCCTTGAGCCAGCGGCTGAATTCCACACATTCGTCCACGTCCCAACCATTGGTCATGTACTCGGTGGCTGACACCCGCACCAATAGAGGCATATGTTCGGGGATAGCGTTGCGGACTGCTCTCGCAATTTCACGAGGGAAGCGAGTCCTGTTGTCCAAAGAACCTCCGTACTGGTCCGTTCTTTGGTTCGATAATGGTGAAAGAAATTCACAGCCGAGATAACCATGGGCCATGTGGAGCTCGATGACCTTCATACCAGCGTTGACTGCCCGTTTGGCGGCATCGGCGAAATCCCCTACCACTCGGTTGATATCGTCCAGCGTCATCTCACGTGGCACGTCCCAGTCTTCTTGAAAGGCGATCGGACTGGGCGCTATGCTTTCCCAACCGCCATCATTAGGGTGCAGAGGATTGCCACCTTCCCAAGGTTTGTCGTGGCTTGCTTTACGTCCCGCATGGGCCAATTGGATCGCGGGTATCGAACCGTTGCCTTTGATTGCTTCTACCACTGGCCCCATAGATGCCACGTGGCTGTCGTCCCAGATGCCTAGATCCGAGAGAGTGATCCGCCCTTCAGGGCTTACGGATGTCGCTTCTACCATCACCAGCCCGGCGCCTCCTACCGCTCTGGTTCCGTAGTGGACGGTGTGCCAAGCACTGCAGTGACCATCCTGACTGTCGGAGGAGTATTGGCACATAGGAGCCACCCATACGCGGTTTGGGATTTCTTCGCCTCTGATGGTGATCGGTGAGAATAATTTGCTCATTTGTCTCCTGGCTATTTATGCGACTATCCAAAGTCATTGGTAGTCATCTGTAAAAACTTCTACAGATGTTGAGGCATTTCCCTCGTTAACTAGACCTTGAAAATTTGGACTATCCTGGCTGTAGAAAAAGAGTTAGGGAAAGTCGATAGGCAAAAAAATAGGTCCCCAGCTTCTTCGGGAACTTGGCAGCGAAGGTACTAAGAATGTTGAGAATTGTCAATCGTTTGTGCGTGAATCAGCCTAGTAGGTGAATTGGATTTTAAGTTTACATCACATTATTCGAATATTTGTTGGCAGGTATCGGGTTTTTCGAATATATTCCGTCTAATAATCACCGAAACCAGATGCGCAAACTATTAAATTGTTAGATCGGTAATCCATCCCTTCGGCTGATTGCCGGTCTAAAGACGAAGCAGCTTTTAATCTACTCACCGTAAATTTATATGATTAAGGCGAGGCGTACGCCAGTGTCATGTAATATATACTGCTCATCGGAAGTCCATCCAATAGCAAGACAACTATCCGGAGAGGCAAAGATGACACAGGGGAACAGACTAGAAGGCAAAGTGGCCATAGTGACAGGGGCAGGGGCTACCGGCAGCGGCGAATTCGTTGGGATCGGTCAAGCTATATCGCTGTTGTTTGCGCGCCAAGGAGCCAAGGTTCTTCTAGTGGATAGAGATGAAAAGAATGCCGAGATTACACTTGGTCAGATAAAAGAAGAAGGTGGAGACGCCACCGTATGTGTGGGCGACGTTACTGATATAGATTCTTGTGAAGCTATGACGGAATCCGCAATGCGGGCTTACGGTAAGGTGAATGTCCTAGTGAACAACGTAGGCATCAGCGGCCCTGGATTGGTCACTGATGTTGAAGAAGAATTTTGGGACACAGTGATGGATGTCAACCTAAAGAGCGTTATGCTGACCAGTAAATTTGCCATCCCCGAGATGATTAAAGACGGGGGTGGATCCATAATCAACCTGTCGTCGATAGTAGGGCTTCGGGCAGGCGGTGGAAGTCCAAGCCATGCTTATGCGGCATCAAAAGGTGGCATACTTGGCCTGACCAACTCGATGGCCGTCCATTATGGCCGAGATAATATACGCGTGAATGCGATTGCCCCAGGCCACGTTTACAGCCCGATGGTTGCTCGCCATACTTCCCAAGAACTGCTTGATCTTCGTCGCCGTGCCGGACCTCTGGGATTCGACGGTACAGCGTGGGATGTCGCCTACGCCATTTTGTTCCTGGCCTCAGATGAAGCTCGTTGGATATCCGGCGTCACTTTACCAGTGGACGCCGGACTTCTAGCTGCGACTCCTTTGGCGATGTACCCTCACTTGCAAGGTCCAGAGTAATTTGGAAACAGGCGGATATCGGCTACTTCCCCCTAAATATATCGTTCGCCAGGTCTATGGCTGAGCGGACGAACGGTAGACCGCAATAAAAAGTCGCATGTATGAAGACTTCAACGATCTCTTCTTGTGTAAGGCCTACGTTTAGGGCTCCCCGTATATGACTAGCTAGTTGGCTCTCTCTACCCAAGGCCGTTAGCGCCGCCATGGTGCATATGGATCGCTCAGGTAGTGTCAGCCCTGGCCTGTTCCATATGGAGCCCCAATAGTACTCTTGGGTCAGTCGATTGAACTCCTTTTCCGCTTCTGTAACGGGCCCTTCTCCACTACCGGAAGGAGGGCCCATATACTCGACTCTTCGGGATACGCCACGATTGAAGAGGTCGTCTGGGGTCTCTGATGTATCGAACACTTCTTGGGGTGTGTAATCGACTTTCTTTTCCTCGAATACCTCTTTGGCGATGGCAAGTGCATCTAGTGTGGCAGGCACTCCACTATAGTACGAAGAGTGCATCAACACCTCTACAATTTGGATCGGTGTCAGCCCTAGATTTAACGCGTTTCCCAAGTGGCGCCGTGTCTGGTTGTCTCTTTTCAGCACTGTTAGACATGTCAGTGTAATCATTTCCCGTTGATGATCATTCAAAGCAGGGCGGTGCCAGATGCTTCCGAACAGGAATTGACCTGCGATCTGGTTTAAGTCAGGGGCCATAGGCCAAGCCAGAGGAGTCGAGCCCCCCGTCAGTGATCCGCCGCCAAATTTGGTGCGAGTTTCGATCCCTTTTTGGAACCGTTCATCTAACGTTGTCATGTTTATCTCCGTTTTTGATTAATGGGCCAGCATGCACGGCATTGTAGTGAAGCTGATGGCCCGTGCCAACCCAGCCTGTGGTACCCTGAAACTCAACGTTTAAATCTTAGATCTGTTCTAACCCTGACCCTTAAAAGAGGTGCTTAATGGAACTTCGAAACGCAGTTATTGTTGATGGTGTCCGTTCCCCGTTCGCTCGGGCAGTTCGCGGAAAATTGGTAGCTACTCGTTTGGACGAGCTTGGTGCGAAGGTTGTTCGGCAACTGCTCGAGCGGAATCCTAAGGTCCAAGATCACATGATCGAAGATGTTGGTCTGGGTAATGTGCTAGGCAATGCCGAATTTGTAGACATGGGCCGTGTCGCTCGATTGGCGGGACTGCCGCCAGAAGTATCCACGTTTAACTCTAACAGACAGTGCGGTTCTAGCATGGAGACCCTGCATCGCATCGCCCAATCGATCATGATAGGAGCGACTGAATGCGGTATAGCGCTGGGAGCAGAGAGGATGGCCCGGACTATTCCTGGAGACGAAGGCCCTTTCACCCGCGTAACTGAGCCCTACCAAGTGGAGTTTACTAAAGCACAGCGGGACATGTCTCCTGATCATTCTGAACATTTTTCGGTACCGTTCCCTGATTTCATTCTAGATTCACCTCCTAAGGTATCCATGCTGCAAACAGCACAGAATGTAGCGGAGGTTTACGGACTCACGCGGGCAGATTTAGACGAATACGCTGTGCCTAGCCACCAGAAAGCAGCAGAGGCATATGAAGCAGGCAGATTTAAGGATGAGATAGTACCGCTGGAAATAGAGCAGCCGGTATTCGATGACAGCGGATCATGGTTGCCAGATGAGAAGGGCGAGATGATCTCTTTTGATCAGGATGAATGCATCCGCGCCGGTACAAATTTCGAAGCCTTAATGAATTTGAATCCGATACCAGGGGTAGTCAGCTATGGTGGCAACGAAATTGTCATCACGCCCGGGAATTCGTCGCCGACCAACGATGGTGTCAGCGCCATATTAGTGATGAGTGAGGAGAAAGCTTTGGCTTTGGGTCTGGAACCTATGGCTCGGATTATCGGCTTCGGAGTTTCTGGTGTGAAGCCTCAGTTGATGGGCTTGGGCCCGGTCCCCGCTACTAACAAGGCTATGAAATATGCCGGACTGACAATGGATCAGATCGATCGGGTCGAGTTCAATGAAGCTTTCGCAGCTCAGATTATTCCAAGTGCTCGGGAATTAGGCATACCGCTGGAAAAACTGAATGTCAACGGCGGTGCTTTGGCAATCGGCCACCCCCTAGGAGCGACCGGTGGGCGTCTGGTGTTATCTCTTGCCCATGAGTTACGGCGCTCAAATTCTAAATACGGACTGGCCACCCAATGTATAGGCGCCGGAATGGGAATCACGACGGTGCTAGAAAACCTGTAACGCTATTTCCTTTGTTTTACCAGGGCCATCCTTAATTTTAAGGATGGCCTTTTCTTTTTCGTTTGAATGATGAAAACCTTTCGTACCAAGCAGATCTGAATCGCGCTATACTCCGACGGTCTTACTAAAACCTATGCTGAAAGGAACGAACTATGTCCCCGACCTCACCTATTGGCGTACTGGACGGAGTACGAATATTAGAGTTAGCCCGTTGGCAAGCAGCGCCTCGTGGCGGCATGATTCTCCGGGATATGGGAGCAGAGGTTCTAAAAATAGAGTGGAGTAAATCTAGCGACTTGCGTAACTCGGGACCGTTCGTTGGGGATATGAGCGTCCAATTCGCAGCGTACAACCGTGGCAAGAAAAGCATTACCTTAAATACTCGTCACAAAGAAGGCAAAGACCTGTTTTTTAAGTTGCTAGAAGTCTCCGATGTGGTTCTAGAAAATTTTAGACCTGGGACTATGGATCAAATGGGTTTCAGTTACGAAAATATGTGCCAGGTAAACCCAGGCATCATCCTAGCTTCGGTATCGGGTTTTGGTCAGTACGGTCCATACCGGGATCGGCAGTGTTTTGATCCTATTATCCAGGCAATGAGTGGTATAGGCCACCAAACCGGACGCGGTTTCGACCAACCGGTGATGGCAGAGGGTCCCATAATGGATCGGACAGCTGCTTTGCACGCTACTATCGGTATCTTGGGGGCGCTTCGTCACCGAGATCGTACAGGAGAAGGACAGTGGCTGGAGGTAGCGATGCTGGACGGTGGCATAACTCTGGAAGAAGTAGCGCTGGCTATGTGCCATGAGACCGGTACCAACGATTTTACGAGAGCAGGATCGTTTATTAAGTGCAAGGATGGCTATGTGTCCACCGGCGCAGCCAGAGCTGGGATGTGGGAACGCATGCTGAAAGTGATGGGCTATGAAGACCTGTCTGATGATCCAGAATTCGCGGCCCCGATGTTTGCCACCGATAAAGCAGAGATACGGATGGAACTCTTACATCTATGGTGCGAAGAACGCCCAGTGAAAGAAGTTGAGCTGGCTTTGGTGGAAGCCGATATCCCTGTTGGGCCAGCCATGAGTATCCCGGAAGTTTTGGCCGATCGACACCTTTGGGAAAGAGAGGTGATGATGGAAGAGCAACTCCCAGAAGGTAAGAAAATATTGGTCCCAGGACCTACGATCATAAAATATTCCAAGACGCCTACCACTGCAGGTCCTATTCCTAAATATGGCGAGCATAACGCCGAAATTTACGGTTGTGTGTTGGGGTTGGAGGATACAGAGATGGCCCGCCTTGTATCGGAAGGAGTTATCACCTGACGCTCGTCAATTAATCCGGTCGATTATAGTCATTTCTAATCGTCTGCCTTGAACCTACTTAGCAAAGAATTGGCTTAAATGATCGTCACATGGGAATCATCAGGTTTTCTAAACTTATTTGATGCCACAAAGTTAAGTCTTGCTCTTAGTGGCGTAACCTGTATTTTCTATAGTCGCTAACATGTAGGTCTTACGGTGGTCATCTAATTTCAGATTACGTAGTTTCATTCAAGTTCGTGGTCCTCGCAATATAGTAATATAGCGCACTTAGTTGGTGGTTAATTCTGCGTAGACCCGATTGCAGGGGCTTCTGGTTCAAGCATTGTAGTGGTAGACTCTCGACCACCTATGTAGAAACATCAATTGAGTTCGGAGGACAACCATGGCACGTTTACCAGTGGTATCTGCCGATATGGTGCCGGCGGAGTTTCGTGCAGCATTTGAAGAAGTTGTGGCTCCTTCCGGTGGTTCTATAACCGGAGGACCTGGGTCGTTTACAATAAATAGCCCTGAGATGGCGAAGCGTCGCAATCATCTGACCAGCTACTTACGCTATGAGACCACATTTCCTAAGCGTATTTTAGAGTTGGCTATCATAAATACTGCTAGGGCTATGGACTGCCAATACGTGTGGAACGCCCATGCTCCAGCCGCTCGTAAAGAGGGTGTCTCTGACGCCTTGGTGGATGCCATACGAGATAGAAAACCTCTTCCAACCATGGCCGCCGATGAAAAAGCGATCATTGATTATGGCAACGAATTCTTTCAAAACCACAAAATCAGCAAGAAGACTTTCGATGAAGCATTGGAACAGTTTGGGGCACAGTATTTGGTTGAGTTAACCACACTTATGGGCCACTATTCCCAAACATCATTCTATTTGAATGCTTTTGAGGCAGAGTTACCTGACGATGTGACAGAACCACTGTTGCCCGTTTAGTTTTATTTAGCTGGCAGTATTAATTTTTCGGCCTTCATCTGAGGATAGTCGGACATTGTCTATGAACCGGTGCAGGTCCACTGCGGTGTCAAAAGTGGGGTAATCTGCTGTATTGCCCCTAATGGCTTCTCCGAATTGATAATACATCTGTCCGACGTTTTTGGGTGGGCCGTCTGGCATCCCTTCCAGGACGTTAGTGTGCTTGTCAGGGATAGCGATATCTTGGAGGTCGTCCGATCCCTGTGCTCCTTGTAGGTAAACTTCTCCGAGTTGGGGAGAGTCCTCAGATGTGGCTACCAAGGTACCTTCTCGACCGTAAATCTCCATAATGTAACCGCTGCCAGCGAACGGGTTGCTAGCTACGTGGGCAGAAACTACCGCCCCATTAGCCAAACGCCCACTGACTAAAATGTTGTCCGGCGAGGTGACGTCTAGCATCTTGTCCGTGTCAGTTTCATACCATTGGTCAACCTGCGTTGATACAATGGACGTGACCTCTGTGAACTCGCCAGCCACGAACCTCAAGGCGTCAATGGAATGACCAGCTGCAATGGTCAGAGTGTGAGCACCCAGTTCATTATCCCTTTGCCAAGTTCGACCGGAGGTGCGCTCCAAGACTCCTCCACGTATCAACCGCATTGAACAGGATGTTATCTGGCCCACGTAGCCGTTTTCCACAAGCTCCTTCATGTGAAGAATTGCAGGTGCTGCCCGGGCCTGTAGACCTACGATGGCGCGTACGTTTTTGGCTTTTGCCAATTCTGCCAACTCGATGGCTTCTTCAATCGTTCTACCTAGAGGCCATTCTGTAAATACATGTTTCCCGGCGTTGATTGCGTCCTTGGTGATTTGATAGTGGGCCGGAACCCGAAGAACCACTGCCACAGCGTCAATCTCCGGATGAGCGAGCATTTTGTGATAGTCGTCGAATGCGAGTCGGGCTCCATACTCTTTCTTGGCTGCTTCAGCGGTCTCCATACGTGTGGTGCAGACGCCGGTCAATTCGTATTCTGGGCTCGCAGTAATTGCCGGTAGGTGTGAGCGGTGGGCCCACCCAACGGTTGGGCTCGCACCAATTATCCCCAAGCGTATTCGGTCTGGCATGTTTTCTCTCCTATTTGGCTATGAAGTTGGTTAGCTAGCCCAGGCTATAATCGCGCACGTGTTTTGGAACTTCGAGTCCTGCTAGGTTCTTTGGATCTGCTTTGGGTGCGTGAAGTGTTTGACTTATTGGTAGCACTCCTGCCCAAATTGGAAGGCTATAGTCTTCATCGTCGTCTACTGGATATCCAGTACGGACCTTGGCTGAACCTTCGTCAATAGGCATTGAGAATACAGTAGTTGCTTTGGCCTCTTGGTCAGTCATCGGTCGGAGGGTCTCCCAACGTCCGGGTATTAGCGCTTCAACAAAATCCTCTAAAAGCTGATTCTTGTCTCCATCTTCAATTTTGTGGGCGTCACCGAACAGCATGACTGAGCGGTAATTAATGGAGTGGTGAAATGCCGAACGAGCTAATACTATTCCATCGAAGTGGGTGATGGAGATACAGACTTCCTTGTTGACTATTTGACGGAGGAACCGACTGGCTGACGACCCATGCCAATAAATGGTGTCTCCTTCTCTCCACTGTAATGTAGGGGTCACATAAGGCCGTCCATCGATGATGTATGAGACGTGGCATAGAGATGTCGCATCTATAATTCCGTTGACGACATCACGGTCGTAATCGGCGCGACTGGGATTTCTTACCAGGTTTGTTCTGTCGGTCTTTTTCAGATGCTCTTTGGACATAGAACTCCTAGGCTTTCGCTGCCTGTTCATTGATCTTGCGGTGGTAGAGTTGAGGTAGTTCACGGTAGTCGGTCATCAGAGAACCGAAGCCCTCAATGACATCGTCCATGTTGTTATCCCGCATGGCGTACCAATAAGTAGCTGTGTTGATGGCTATGACTGGTTTATTCAGCCATTTCTCTGCCTCCGCGGCCATCCTGGCCATACCCAGATTGGTTCCCACCTGTACCAGTACTTCTGCGTCAGACTCGTTTAGTTTTCTCAGTCCATCCATCATTTCCTTTTCGGTGGTCTGAGCAATTGCAGCAGGTCCAGGGCAGCACAGCCCAACCAGTGATACGACGTCGAAATCACAGTCATTGAAGAACATAGTTACGTTCTCGTCGGCCACCGGCCAATAGGGTGTCAGGACTCCGATTTTCTTGATGTCTCCATAACATCGGATAGCGGCTTGGCATGCATCTGACCCCATTGCTACCCGTAGTCCGGTAAGTCCGGTCATATGGTCTTTGAGTTCGTTAGCTTTTGCTAATCCGCCCCAGAAAGTCTCAGATGACATTCCCATAACCAAGTAGTCGGGATTACAGGTCATTACTCGGAGGATTGCGTTGTCCCATTCCAATCTAATAGCGTCCATTAATTTGTTGAAGTCGTCGTTACTCGCAAGAGGTTCGTCAGGAACCCAGATGCGTGACATATGGTTCGTGACGCCTCTGGGGCGCATCTCGTCGAATTCTGGCTGCACAGAAGTGTTAGTGGAGGGCGCGATAACTCCCCAGTTGGCGCGCCAACCCAATTTGTCGGGCATATTGGAACTCCTTTATCACATCCGGCTGTTATGGTCCTTGTAGATTCTAACAAGAATTGGAGGGCGGATTCCAAGTTAGGGTGCGTCCACTGCCAAAATGGCGTAAAGTCTTGGTTGTCGAAGACCACCTTTATCTGAGGATGGAATGACTACATCAAAAGAGACCTTATCGGAAGTCGCTTTCAACGCTATAGATAGTGCAAAGTCTGAATTGGTAGAGGTGGCGCTGGATCTACATGCGCATCCTGAATTGAATTACCAGGAGCAATATGCCGCTAGTTTGCTTTCGGGTACTCTCGAACGTTACGGTTTTCAGGTGGCGAGAGGAGTGGGCGGCGTTGAGACAGCGTTTACCGCTACCATGCCTGGTGGTGCCGGCGGCGGTCCGACAGTTGCCGTATTAGCGGAATACGATGCTCTGCCGGAAATCGGTCACGGTTGCGGCCACAATTTGATCGCGATGGCGGCTATTGGGGCAGGATTAGGTTTGAAGGCGAATATAGCCGGTTTGCCAGGCAAAATTATGGTGATTGGGACTCCGGCCGAGGAGGGCGGCGGTGGGAAGATAAAAATGCTGGACGCCGGTGTTTTTGATGGAGTTGACGTCGTTTTATCGTCTCATCCGTCCTCAAACCGTACAGTTATTCCAACGGATATACCAATGGGCGAAAGTTGGAGTCTGGCTATGGTGGGATACCGTTACGTCTTCCATGGTAAGGCAGCCCACGCAGCTGCTATGCCCCACGAGGGAATCAATGCACTCAATGCTGTGATCCATCTTTTCACTGGGATAGACGCCTTAAGGCAACACCTTAGAGAAGACACACGCATTCATGGCGTGATTACAGACGGCGGAATGGCTCCAAATGTTGTACCCGAATACGCTGCAGCCAATTTTATGCTCCGATGTCGTGATAGGGATTACTTGAGCGATGTGATTGTTGGCAGAGTTCTAAAGGCTGCTGAAGGAGCGGCAGCAATGACCGGATGTGAGTTGGAAGTTCAAGAATACTATCCCTTCTACGAAAACGTCTGTCCAAACGGAGTGATTGCGGGTCTGCTGATGGATAACTCAGTATTATCAGGTCTTGCCTTAAACGAGCCGTTACCGGGTCGTCAAGGAAGTGCTGCTTCGACCGATTTCGGAAACGTGAGTCAAGTTATGCCGGCTTACGAATTACGCTACGCTGTGAGCGAGAATCCTGTCGCTTCGCATTCTAGGGAGATGACTGAGACTGCCGCCACTGAATACGCACTAAACGCGGCGATCAAAGTAGCTAAGACCATTACTCTGACCGCCTGTGACCTATTGCTTGACTCGGCCAATACGCTTGCAGCTAAGACCGAATTCGACCGACGTAGTGGAGCCTAGGTCGAGATAGAAAACAGAACTCGGAGTGATATATTTTGGAGTATCGTAAACTTGGGAATCTCGACGTTTCAGTCATTGGTCTTGGTACGCTTAGGGCCTTTGACGTGACAGAAGATGCTGATTTGGCTCCCCGAAGGCATATCATCGATAACCTGTTGATTGAAGATATAAATTTCATAGATTCAGCAGCTATGTACGGCGCCGCAGAAAAAGCCGTTGGTTTAACTATCGAAGGACGCCGTGACAGCTTCCATTTGGCCACCAAGGTTCGCGTGACCGGTAGGGAGGCAGGAGAAAATCAGATCTCTGAATCTTTTGCTAACTTTAACACTGATTATATTGATCTGTTTCAGGTGCACAACCTGATCGACACCGAAACCCACCTCGCGACTCTTGAGAAGCTGAAAGGAGAGGGTAAGATTGGGATGATCGGAATTACGGCGATGGTGAATGAGGCATACGATGAGGTTATGGACTGGATGCGTACTGGTCGGGTCGACACAGTTCAGATCCCGTATAACGTGGTACAGAGAGAGGTCGAGGATGGAGTACTGCCATTGGCTGAGGAGCTTGGTATTGGTGTGCTGGTCATGGAGCCTCTTAAGAAAGGGCGTTTTGTAAAAGATCTGAAAAAGCAGCCAGACGTCACTCCTTTAAGAGAGTTCGGAGTTGAGACTTGGGCTCAAGCGTTACTTTCATGGGTAATATCAGACCCAAGGGTAAGTATTACCATCCCGGCTACCTCACGCCCGGAACGCGTTACGGAGAACGCTCTGGCCGGCAGCCTAGGAACGATGCCGCAAGAGCTTAGAAACTACGTGAGGGATGAAACTCTCCGGCTGCTCTAGAGAAAGATGATTAATTGGTTTGAATAAAACCCTGACCTTACGAGGAGATCGCAAGCGCGATTCTTTGGTTTCATCTCGATATACTGGCCTGGTTGTGTGGATTCCAGATTCCGCGGCACTATCTTAGCTTATCCAGATACTCCTGGAATTGGATGACGGACTTTTCTTCTGGTCTCCCCATAAAATAGCGAAGCCCTTGAGTGTACATGTGTATTTCCTGAGGGTGAATGGGTAGCGGTATTGCCGGGCCTGATACACGGTAGAGACCGTCTGACCAATCTTGGAGGCTTGTGAATAGGGAGTCTTCGATCACCAGCGCATTGCCGGGTTCAATGTCATTTCTCAGTACCCACCTTGCGAATACGAAAGGCAGGTTTGTCCATCGATTCCATTCTTCCCCTAAGTCATATACATGTGGGTGTTCTCGCAGGCCTCTACGGTGGCGCAGTCCTAGGTTTCCTACGAGTAGTTGAGCGTCGTTGAGTTCGGTTTCATGGACGTAAGATGCTGGTTTGACCTGGTGTTTGATCTCTAATAAAACTTGCAGCAACTTAACTGACGTTGGCGATTCCGAGGGAACAGCTACTATCTTGCCTTCCAATTCCGTAATCGGAATTTTTGAGTGAAGCTTGACGCTGCCGGCCTGTGCCACTGTGGCAAGACAGAACCCAGACAGTGTTCGCATGCTGTCGTCCATGTTGAAAGTATCGATCAGCGGAACCAGCCCTCCCTGTATTTGGTTATCCGCAATCGCAGCTGTTAATTCGTTGGGCGGCAGTTCCAGAACGGTGATCCCACGTTTGCCCATATCGAAATACATGGGCTCCGAGCTTAAATAGGGGGTTCGTCCGACTATGATGGACAAGTTGCTAGCACCCTCCGTAACAGAATTTCTGGAGAAAAATAGGGCCTCGAATTTCGAGGCCCTATCGGTTCGCTAATTTGGGGATACGTTGCCCCTGACATGATTGGAGGGTTAGAGTCGCGGCCCTGCGAAAGTAGGCGATTGGGTCTTGTAGACTTGAATGCGGTTCCGGGCCGACTCAGGAACAAAAATATTACCTTCGTCGTCGACGGTTACCCCGGTGGGTCCCCAGAAGTCTTTTTCGCGTTCCAAACCTTGGGCTCTATCCCGTTCGCCGTACATCTCTGGGTTGGCGTCCAGTTTATCCTTCCCCCATTTTGAGAGACCAGCTTCACCGGTCTTTACGTCGATGAACTTGCCGGTCTCATCGAAGATCTGCAGCCGGTTGTTGAGCCAGTCGGAAACGTAGATTACTCCGTCTTGGTCAACCGCTACACCGGTAGGACGGTTGAATTCGCCCTCTTCTGATCCAGAGCTTCCAAACTTCATTAGGAACGTGCCGTCGGGGCTGAACTTCTGGATTCGGTCGTTCCGCCAATCGGCTATGTATATAGCTCCCGCCTCGTCTATGGTTATTCCCCAAGGCATGTCGAACTGACTATCGCCGCTGCCATACGTTCCGAACTGGGCGAGGTATTTGCCGTCTTTGTTGAATTTTTGGACGCGGTGGTTGCCGCTGTCTACTATGTATAAGTTGTCGTCGGCGTCAAAGGCCATGCCAGAGGGACGGTCTAGCTCGCCGTCTCCAGAACCTGTACGTTCTTCCCATTTGCCAAGGAAATCGCCGTCTTTGGAGAACATGGATATTCGATTCAGCCACTCATCGCTGATGTAAAGATTCTCTTGACTGTCAAGGGCGATGCTGGTTGGCCAGACTAGAGACCCATCATCCATATTGTGTGCGTGAGGGCCCTGGTAATCTATACCCCTGGCGAATACGGAAATGTATTCCTCGTCGGTCGTGCAAACGACGACACGGACGCCTTCCGGGCGAAATTCAGTACCCCGGCAGAGGACATACATGATGCCTTCTTTACCACGGGCGACGTATATCGGATAGGTGAAACCAGGTCCAAATTGTTCACCGCGACCGATGGTCTTGGTGTATTGCACGTTTATATGTGAAATCTCTGTTGTCATTTGTTCCTCACAGAGTCCGATTTGCGTAAGTCAGACTGAACAGGTTTAGATAAAGGCCAGTTGTTCGAATTCGCCACCAACAATGGGTTTCGGGTCTAGTCCCATCCATTTTTCAAGGATGGTGGAATAGACGCCTCGGAAGTCGTTGTTGTGTTGTAAATCTCCGTCGTCTAGCTTGTCGGCGTCAAGGGAAGGATACTCACCATAGAGTCCTCCCTTTACCTGGTCTCCAATTATAAAGCAGTGTCCGCCTGCGCCGTGGTCTGTGCCGGAGCCGTTGTCTTTTACGCGGCGGCCGAACTCGGAGAAGACCATGAGCATCACATTTTCGCCTGCGTTGTGCTCTTTTAGGTCGTCATAGAAGTCGCCAATGGCGCGGCTGGTCTCACTCCAAAGCCTGGTATGGGCGGCCAACTCACCTGCGTGAGTGTCAAAGCTGTTGAAGGGGGCTGTGGTGTAAAGCACCCTGGTGCCGAAGCCAGCCAGATGTGTCTGCACAATGTTGCGCATGTACTGGCTGACCGTGTCTGATCCGTATTCAACGGTCGAGGAATACATCCC
>ENA-UPTF01000233-UPTF01000233.1-marine-metagenome-genome-assembly--contig:-NODE-233-length-39978-cov-1.685923_pt1 | contig 39978 bp, 37 predicted proteins | sample MGYA00238166_ERZ767019 | MGnify/ENA primary metagenome ERZ767019 (study PRJEB28930, sample SAMN06266391) | marine metagenome | isolation source: Sea water from 250 m depth | place: Atlantic Ocean | study... | reverse complement strand
ACACGTTAATAAATGCAACCGCCACAATCTCATGGCATTTCGGCCTTTTATCTTGGACAATAAAAAGTTAGGCAACATTCGCCACGAATTTGTACATAAGCTCTTAGCATTTAAAAATGTTTTCATAGAAATGGGAACGGCTATTTCTCTCTCAAAAAATCTGAAAAGTATTTCCACCCGAAACCACGCAATTAGTGAAGTGGTTAACGAATTAATTCTCCAGGGGCACTTGCCAAAATTACGCAACGAGTTTTATCCCGTCACAACTAGTTTTTATAAACCTCCATTTTTCCAGTTGGACCGAGCCGCCGTACCATATTTTGGTGTACGCGCATTTGGTGTACACCTCAATGGTTTCACTAAGAATTCTGACGGCTCGCTGGATTTATGGATTGCACGTCGGGCAAAAGATCGACTGATTTGTCCTGGTATGCTTGATAATATAGTTGGCGGAGGCCAGCCCATTGGGCTAGGAATTATGGAAAACTTAATCAAAGAGTGTACCGAAGAAGCCTCCATAACGAAGGATCTCTCAACCACCGCCATTCCAGTTGGAGCCATTTCATATATGATGGAAACCGAGGCTGGATTGAGACACGACACACTTTTTTGTTTTGATCTTAAATTATCTGATGATTTTGTGCCCAAGAATAGGGATGGCGAAATATCTAACTTTTATCGTTGGCCAATCCAGCGAGTAGCCCAGATTGTAAATGATGGTTTTGAATTCAAATTCAATTGTAACCTAGTACTGATTGATTTCTTAATCCGGCATGGCTTTATCACGCCTGATCATCCACATTACACAAAACTCATAAAAGGCTTGCGATTCTGAGCCATGCTTGGCAGAAATTTTATACTATTGTTCCCACATATACTATTAGGAGGTTCATATGGCCCAAGAAAATTGGCGAGTTTACCTTTCTGGCGAAATTCATTCAGACTGGCGCGAGCATATTAAAAACGGTTGTTCAGAAAAAGGCCTGCCGGTTGATATTGTAACGCCCATCACCAACCACGAAGCCAGCGACGATTGCGGTGTAGAAATATTGGGTCACGAAAACAATGATTTTTGGAAAGACCATAAAGGCGCGCAGGTGAATGCCATTCGAACGCGCACATTGATTGAAAAGTCAGACGTGGTAGTGGTGAAGTTTGGTGATAAATTTCGCCAGTGGAATGCTGCTTTTGATGCAGGGTTCGCAGCCGCACTGGGGAAACCGATGATTATCCTTCATGATGAAGATCTAACTCATGCCCTTAAGGAAGTTGATGCCGCGGCTCTTGCGGTAGCAAAATCCCCAGATCAGGTGGTGCGGGTACTCGACTATGCAATTAACGGTAATCTCTAAGCTTGGAGTCACTAGGCAAATTTGATCTTGAAAAAGCTTTCGTCTCTAATTAGGAACGCGACCCATCGATTTAACGTATAGCTATAGGTTCTAAATATCTAACCGCTAGCATGATCCCGGCGATTACTTGCCGTGTAGATTTTCGGAGTTTCTAATAAAATTGAACCATTTCTCGGATATTTGTCGGTGTATGGCCTAATTCTCTCAGCGTTCTCAAAGTAACGGAATTGTTACGTTTTGAATATTGCTTACCATCTTTACCAAACAAGAGTGAATGGAATCGATATTCGGGTACATCGTAACCCAACAATTCCTGTAACAAGCGATGTATATGCGTCGCGAGACGCAGGTCCTCGCCGCGGGTAACTAATGCTATTTTCTGTAAATTGTCGTCAACGGTCACTGACAGATGATAGCTGGTCGGGATAGCTTTCCTCGCAAGTACAACATCGCCAAAAATTTCAGGTTTTGCTGCAACTTTACCTTGGTCATTATCTATCCAGTGAATGTCGTTCACCAACGATAGCGCTCGCACCACATCAATCCTAAGGGCGTATGTAACTCCCGCTGCCAGTTGAAATTGCCTCTCATCAACAGAAATATTACGGCAAGTTCCGGGATAAATTGGACCGAAGGGGCCTGAAATGGTTTGGTGCGATGCTCTATTCGCCTGAGAAATTTCTGCTACAATATCTTTACGGGTACAAAAACAGGGATAAAGCACCTGCATTTTCTGGAGTGCATTTAAAGCTGTTTGATAATTTTCAAGGTGATCAGATTGTCGGTGAACTGGTTTTTCCCATTTAAGACCCAGCCAATCGAGATCTTCTTTAATAGATTCCTCAAACTCTGGACGACAACGTTGCCTATCGATATCCTCTATCCTGAGAAAAAACTGGCCATTTTTTTCTCGAGCTGCATGTTCTGCAAACATAGCCGAGTAGGCGTTCCCCAAGTGAAGATAACCGCTTGGAGAAGGAGCAAAACGGGTATTAAACTTATCATATGACACTCAGACGCCTCGCAAGTAGTATTGAGAATTCGTGTCCAATACCACTAAGTTTGCGTTAATCTAAAGCAAATAAAAAAAAGGCAACATCATGACGAATGATCTACCCACTTTGTCCGGCCCCGAGTTGAGTCCTGCCAGCGGCGGCAATCCCAAACAACTGGTCATTCTCTGCCATGGTCTGGGAGCAGATGGTAATGACTTAATCGGCCTAGCGCCCCAATATGCAAATGTTTTACCCAATGCTATGTTTGTGTCCCCTAATGCTCCTTTTCAATGCGACATGTCGCCATTCGGATATCAATGGTTCAGTTTACAAGAACGTTCCGAAGAAGCAATGTTAGCCGGAGCCCAAAAGGCACAGCCTATCCTAGATGCTTTTATAGACCAACAACTCGCCAAATATAAGCTCACGGAAAGGAACTTGGCCTTGGTAGGATTTTCTCAAGGTACCATGGTATCGATCTTCACCGTTCCACGGAGAAAAATACCAGTCGCCGGTGTAGTTGCCTACTCTGGACGTCTAATTGGAAAGGATCTGATGGCTCAAGAGATCCGCTGTACCCCCCCCATGGTAATGATAAATGGGGATCAGGATGAATTAGTTCCAGTTACATTACAACCGGCAGCAGTCGATACACTGCGAGCTTTGGGTGTGAAAATAGAGGGTCATATCCGACCGGGATTAGGCCATTCTATTGACGATGTTGGAATTAAGATCGCCCAAGATTTTTTAAGTGCACTTTTTTAACTAGAATTAGTATTAAGGATGGCAACAACATACGATGCTTCCAACAAGACCTGCAGAGATTGCGCAAAATTAACTCTCAAGGTTTTTAGTGAGTTATTTTCTGCCAAAGAAATCTTTTCAAGCATCAGGGTTTCATATCTTTCGTCTATAGCAAGGAATTTATATCTACCAAGATTGCAAAATATTGTTTTGAGCAGATGTCCTATACAATGTTAAAAAAACACAAACTATTTTCAGCCGCAAATGACCAACGGCTGTTGAAATAATAAATTGCACCGTTATGCTGTTACCCGAGGGAGATATGCATGACCGTGCCAACCACACTAAATAGTTGTCCTGCCCTAGTATTAAACGCTGATTTTCGGCCACTTAATTATTTTCCTTTATCCCTTTGGTCATGGCAGGACACCGTTAAATCTGTCTTCTTAAACCGCGTAAATGTGATTTCTGAATACGACCGTACGGTCCACTCTCCAAGTTGGGCAATAACCCTACCAAGTGTCATCGCCCTAAAAGAATATGTCCATCTCGCTCGCCGTCCGGCATTCACACGTTTTCATGTGTTTCTTCGCGACCAATTTACATGTCAGTATTGTGACGGGATATTTCCAACAAATGTACTGACCTTTGACCACGTTGTGCCGCGCTCTAGAGGAGGGCGAACGGAATGGACTAATGTTGTAGCGGCGTGTTCTAATTGTAACTTGAAAAAAGCTAATAAGCTGCTCCATGAGGCTGGGATGAAAATTAGACGGAAGCCCGTTCAGCCGTCGAACTACCAACTTCAGAAAATAGGTAAAGGGTTTCCGCCCAACTATCTTCACGAAAGTTGGCGAGACTTTCTCTATTGGGATGCTGAATTAGACCCAATCTAAAAATATCAAATTCTAGATGGTTAGAATTGTTGCGCGGTTGACAGCCGGGCCCAAATACCTATAGTTCCGCCCTTAATTTCCGAGAATATGGGCATAAAGAAAGAAATGCCCTGTCCTGGTGATGGTCAGGAACTATCGGGACAAGAACAACCGGAAAACGTGTGAATGAGAGAGAAAAATGAGCAACCGCACTCGCCCGAAATATAAAATTGATCGAAGGCTTCGTGTCAATCTTTGGGGTAGACCCAAGTCCCCCTTTAATAGCAGAGAATACGGTCCAGGTCTGCATGGCCAACGAAGAAGAAAGCAATCTGACTATGGCTTACAACTTCAGGCAAAGCAAAAACTAAAAGGGTATTACGGCAATATAAGTGAAAGACAATTTCGTCGCTATTATATTGAGGCAGATTTGCGTAAGGGAGACACTTCCGAGAACTTAATTGCGTTGCTCGAACGACGTCTCGATGCTGTTGTTTACCGTATGAAATTAGTTCCAACCGTATTTGCATCACGGCAATTCATTAACCATGGACACATCCTTGTTAACAGTAAGCGGGTCAATATCCCCTCTTACAAGGTCAAAGACGGAGATGTCATCGAGGTAAAAGAAAAATCTCGCGATTTACCCCTGGTGCTTGAAGTTGCAGGTTCACCTGAACGCGATGTTCCAGATTATGTAGAAGTCGATCACGGTAAAATGAGGGGAACCTTTCTCCGCCAACCAGGATTAGCTGATGTTCCTTACCCCGCTCTGATGGAACCCAATTTAGTGATTGAATACTACTCCAGGTGATCATCAGTTAGCATTCGCTGGGCAATTTCCTCAACAGTTTTGTATCCAGTCTTCAAATGAGCAAGTGAAATGCCCTTTTTTGGTTATAAATTGGCTTCCAAATCCGTTAAATTTTAAACTCAAAAGCAACGTAATTATTATACACAGCCCTGAATTCGTGTACAAATGAACTAGGTATTTCATATGATGGAATGGTCAATATGACCCAAAATAAAAAACCGAACTTTCTACTAATCATTACAGATCAGCATAGAGCGGATCACCTAGGTTGCTATGGTCATCCAGTTATAAAAACGCCCCATATAGACACCATTGCAGCTCGGGGCCGCATGTTTGAGAAGTTCTACGTTGCTTGTGCTATTTGCCAACCAAATCGCTCTACACTCATGACAGGTCGAATGCCGTCTTTACACGGGGTCAAGCATAACGGTGTCCCGTTAGATCGCCGCTTCAATACCTTTGTAGACTTGATGAGGGTCCAAGGTTACAAAACAGCGCTGATTGGTAAAAGCCATCTAATGAATATGACATCCAACGAGGCGCGTTACGGAAAACCAGAACCGGAAAATACCAAGAAACCTGTGCCAAGCAATTTCAAATTAGCTGTACCAGTAGATCACGAAAATTCTTATTACGACCAAGAACACCCCAAGAACTGGGGTGAACAATCAACCTTTGATGTGGAGCTGCCATTTTACGGATTTAATCATGTTGATCTACAAACCGGTCATGGAGACGGTGTTGGGGGTGACTATAACAGGTGGTTGGAGGCAAAGTATCCTGACTCACAATCGTTGAAAGGCCCAGAAAATGCGTTAACCCACGACTACACCGCAGCACAGGCGTGGCGCACAGCTATCCCTGAAGAACTTTATCCGACGAGTTATATTACAGAAAAATCCATAGAGTATTTAGAAGGGCATGTAAAAGAAGAAGATGGCAAACCCTTTTTCATGATGATGTCCTACCCTGACCCCCACCATCCGTTTACTCCGCCAGGCAAGTATTGGAATATGTATAAACCAGAAGAGATGCCGCTGCCTGACTCATTTTACACCAACACAACTCCCCCTCTCAATGTTGCCTGGGCCCATCAGCGGCGCGAGGATGGTAACCAAATTACTAATAGCCAAGGGCTCTTCGCTGCTGCAGATGAACAGGAGGTGCGTGAAGTGATGGCGCTTACCTGTGGTATGATCACCATGATTGACGACTCTATCGGAAAGGTTGTCAAAAAACTGGAAGAGTTCGGAATCTCTGAAAACACTGTCATCATATTCACTAGCGACCACGGCGACCTTCTTGGAGATCACCAACTCATTCTAAAAGGTCCTATCCACTATAACGGTTTGATCAGGGTCCCATTTATATGGGCTGACACACCCGATCGGGTAGAGCCAGGAACTAGTGACGCACTTTCCGGTACCATCGATATAGCACAGACAATTTTAGACCGTGCCAACTTCGAACCATATTACGGCATACAGGGGCGAAGTTTGCTACCGGAAATTAACGGATCCGAAGATCAGGGGCCAGGCAGTGTTCTCATTGAACAAGAAGACCAGCGGGAATATTTTGGTCTGAAGTCTCCTATCCGACTACGCTCTTTGGTAACTAATCGTTATCGCCTAACCATTTACCACGGTAATGATTGGGGAGAACTATATGACCTCCAGTCTGACCCATCTGAAATAAATAATCTATGGGATGATCCCCAATACACGTTAACTAAGCTGGAACTTTTGGAAACTCTCTCCCGGCAACAGATGGCACTTACCGATTTTGGCCCACTCCCAACAATGATGGCATGACAAGGCACGTTGAAAGTTTTGATTATATAGTCGTTGGGGCTGGTTCTGCGGGATGTGTGATGGGGGCCCGCCTGTCAGAGAACTCGGAAAACAAGGTTTTAGTCTTAGAAGCGGGGGGAAAAGATTGGATGCCCCTCTATAGGGTGCCACTTTTAGCGGGAACTCTATTCCGGCACCAATATAATAATTGGTGGTATGAAACAGGTCCAGAACCAGGTCTCAACGGCCGGAAAGTGCGTTGGCCAAGAGGGAAAGTGCTCGGCGGATCAAATCAAATAAACGGCATGGTTTATACCCGAGGCCATCGGCTGGATTATGACATCTGGCGTCAATTGGGTAATAAAGGATGGGGGTATGAAGATGTTCTTCCATATTTTAAAAAATCGGAGGATTTTCAAGGTCCAGATGCCACCCATCACGGAAAGGGAGGGCCCCTAACGGTCAGCCCGTATGGTATCGAAAATGAATTGTATGATTCTTTGATTGAGTCTGGCCAAGCTGCTGGATTCCCAACTACACAAGATTTTAACGAGCCTGAGCGGGAGGGGTTCGGGCGTTACCATTTTACCATTAAAAATGGGCAGCGATGGCCGACAGCTCGGGCCTTTTTGGTGCCGGCTATGTCACGCCCCAATCTATCAGTTCGAACTAAATGCCATACTACCCGTATCCTTCTAAAATATGGTCGTGCCGTGGGATTGGAATATGTCCAAGGGAGACAAACCAAGACGGTTCGAGTTGAACGTGAAATAGTACTCTCAGGTGGAGCAATCAATTCACCACAGCTTCTATTGCTATCAGGTATCGGGCCAGCAGATCACCTGAGAGATGTCAATATTAGAGTAGAACACGACCTTCCGGGAGTCGGAAGAAACCTTCATGACCATCTTGTTGCACGTCTTCAATACGCCGTGATCAACAACGTAGATCTCTATGATGAATTTAGGCTCGATAAAGCTGCATTACATGTGATTAAAGCTCTTTTGTTCCGGAAAGGCCTTGGAACCTCATTTCCGTTAGAGGGGGGATGCTTTATTAAAACCCATTCCGAACTAGCGTCACCTGATATTCAATGCAATTTTGTACCAGCCCTAATTCCAACAACCCACCTTCCTTTCGCCAAATCACCTCTTGGTTATAAACATGGTTTTTATCATGGTATCCATCAGACACAACCGGAGAGCCGAGGTTGGCTTAAACTAGAATCAAGTAATCCATTTTGTCCCCCTAAAATGATCGCAAACTACCTCGCGACCACAAATGACCGCCGCACTATGCGAGATGGTGTAAAAATCATGCGCAACGTATTTAAGGAGAAACCCATGGCCAAACATATTTCAGTCGAATTGCGACCTGGTGCAGATATTAAGACGGACGCAGAAATTGATGCATGGATCAGGGCTTCTGGGGATACAGTTTTCCATCCCGTAGGCACTTGTAAGATGGGTGTAGACGGGATGGCTGTTGTCGACCCTCAACTGCGGATCCACGGATTGAAAAACCTCCGAGTGGCAGATGCATCAATAATGCCAATCATAAACGGCTCCAATACCAACGCTCCTACAATCATGATTGCAGAAAAATGCGCTGATATGATGATGAGTTAAAGATATGGTAAGTTGGTAAACTCCAATTATCGATCTTTAAAACATATATTTATTCAGCCGACACATCCTCCATTTTAACACTTTTTTCCTTAAACATTTGCTGAAGTTCGCCACTTTCAAACATTTCCCTGACGATGTCACAGCCGCCGATAAACTCACCTTTTACATATAGTTGGGGAATGGTTGGCCAGTTTGAGAATTGTTTGATGCCGTCGCGAATTTCCATGTCTTGCAGAACATCAACGCTACCAAACTTGACCCCCGACATAGAAAGGGCCTGAACGGTTGCCGCAGAGAAACCACACTGAGGGAACATTGGCGACCCTTTCATAAAAAGCATAACATCTTGACTGTCGATTTCTGATTGAATGCGTTCGTTAGCAGATTTATCACTCATATTGGTACCTTTAGTTAAAGTGTTTATTTTATAATTTACTAACCCAGAAGGATACTTAGAACCTTAACTCTAACGTATTAGTTAGCCACTCCCAGGAACCCCTGTTTGTAAGGCTAACGCATGAAGATCTGTACCCATTTTGCCTTGAAGGGCCTCATAGACAAGCTGGTGCTGCTTTACTCGATTAAGCCCCTCAAAAGCAGCAGAAGTAACATGTGCTGCATAGTGATCGCCGTCACCGCGCAAATCTTCGATATGGACCTGAGCATCCGGAATCCCTTCCTTAATTAGGCGTTCTATCTCAGTAACATCCATTGCCATACAAATTAAACCTTCCCAATAGTTACTATTTATATAGGCTCGTTTATCCTTGCTTCAACTAAGCATATATAAACCATAATTTCTATAATAGGGTCCACAAATTATGTGTGGATATATATTTGATGATTTAGGGTTGCGCCTAATTAAATTTTTAAGGCTATTATTTACACATCAAATTAGGTAACCAGCTTTCATGAACTTCTTTTAGCTCCAAGAGTGATATACTTTCTCCCCCAATATCGATTGTATTTCCACCAGTTTGACCAATAATTTTTACGGGCACCCCAAGCTCCTTTAGTGAGAGCAAAAAACTGCCAGGGTCTTTGCATGTAACAAGATAACGACCTTGTTCTTCTCCAAAAAGGTAGGCATGTGCGGGTATACTATTATCTAGATCTTCAAAAATAATTCCAATCATTGAGGTAAGCGCCATTTCTGCACACGCAACGAGGAGGCCACCATCTGAAATGTCGTGACAAGCAGAAATAACATCTTTTTGAATTTGTGCTCGGACCAAATCACCTGTGACCCGTTCCGCTACAAGATCGACTTGCGGCGGCATTCCCTCTTCTCGACCTTCGACCTCTCTTAAATAAAGTGATTGTCCTAGATGACCTTTACTTTCGCCAAGTAGATAGATCGTCTCACCTTCGCCGGGGAAACCTGTTCCGACGAACTTTGTGTGGTCAGCAAGAAGGCCCACCCCCCCGATCGTAGGCGTCGGCAAAATAGCAACCCCGTTTGTTTCGTTGTAAAGTGAGACATTTCCAGAGACCACGGGAAAATTTAACACTGTACAGGCCTCACGAATGCCTTCAATGGCGCCAACAAACTGGCCCATAATTTCTGGCCTTTCCGGATTTCCAAAGTTTAAATTATCCGTTATAGCCAGCGGTTGCGCACCAACAGCCGTCAAATTCCGCCAAGCCTCTGCCACGGCTTGTTTGCCACCCTCTACTGGGTCGGCCATACAATAACGAGGCGTGCAATCGGTCGTCATTGCTATAGCCTTTTTGGTATTTTGAATACGAACCACAGCTGCATCACCACCCGGCCGTTGTAGTGTATCTCCCATAACTAGATAGTCATATTGCTCCCAAATCCAACGCTTTGAACAAAGGTCCGAGGAACCCATTAGGTCTTTTAAGGTTTGGATCAGGCTCTTAGGTTGAGGCACCTCATCTGGCGTAATGACAGACTGGATCTTGGATTTCACCCAAGGTCTATCATATTCCGGAGATGCCTGCGCTAGGGGATCAATAGGCAGATCTACGACGACTTCACCCTTCTCCCGGATTACCATGCGACCCGTGTCTGTAAGGCAACCAATCACAGAAAAATCTAACTCCCATTTATTAAAAATGTCCTGGGCAATTTTTTCCTGTCCCGTCCTTAAAATCATCAGCATACGTTCCTGGCTCTCGCTTAAAAGAAACTCATATGGGGTCATGCCTGTTTCGCGAGCCGGCACGTTGTCAAGGTTTAGCTCTACACCCAAGCCTCCTTTAGAAGCCATTTCAAATGACGATGAGGTTAACCCTGCCGCCCCCATGTCTTGGATAGCAATGATGGTATTAGTCGCCATAAGTTCCAAACATGCCTCAATCAGAAGCTTTTCAGTAAATGGGTCTCCTACCTGTACAGTTGGACGCTTTCCTTCCGCGTCGCTGTTGAACTCGCTGGATGCCATTGTCGCCCCATGGATCCCATCTCTGCCAGTTTTAGAGCCAACGTAGACCACAGGATTTCCAACGCCTTTTGCTACAGAATAAAATATTTTGTCAGTTTGGGCCAAACCAACCGTCATCGCATTAACTAGGACGTTGCCGTCGTAAGACGGATGAAAGTTACATTCGCCTCCAACCGTAGGCACACCCACACAATTGCCATAGCCCCCAATACCTTCCACTACGCCAGACACCAAATGCTTTGTTTTTGGATGATTGGGGTTACCAAAGCGAAGGGCATTTAAATTGGAGATGGGTCGCGCGCCCATGGTGAATACATCTCTAAGGATTCCACCCACACCTGTAGCCGCCCCTTGGTAAGGATCTATGTAAGAGGGGTGATTGTGGCTTTCCATTTTAAAGACTACTGCTTGGCCATCGCCGATATCCACAACACCGGCGTTCTCGCCTGGACCACAAATCACCCACGGAGCTTCTGTCGGCAAAGTTTTAAGCCATTTCTTGGAAGATTTGTAAGAGCAATGTTCAGACCACATTACGGAGAAAACGCCAAGCTCCGTAAGATTTGGTTCTCGTCCTAATATCTCGATTATTGTTTTATACTCGTCATCGGTAATTCCATGCTCCGCGACGAGTGTAGCCTTAATAGCGGTCATGCTACGTTCCTAGAGCAGACGACAAACCTTCGAATAACGGTTTTCCCCCCAACCCACCAAAATAACCTTCCACCGCATCTTCTGGATGGGGCATCATTCCAAGAATATTTCCCCGTTTGTTAAAGATACCAGCAATATTACGTCGGGAACCATTGGGGTTGTGCTTCGGGTTCACGTCACCATCTGATCCGCAATAGCGCAACGCAATACGACCACCGTCTTCCAGTTCATCAAGCGTAGTTTCGTCAGCAAAGTAATTACCATCACGGTGCGCAATTGGCACTCGCACAACCTGGAAAAGGTCGTATTTATTGAAAAATGGGTTTTTATTTTGTTCAACCTTTAGGTGCACATCTTTACAAATAAACTTGAGATTGGAATTTCGCATCAGAACACCCGGCAACATGTCCGCCTCAGTTAGAATCTGAAAGCCGTTGCAGACCCCCAATACGTGCACACCCTTTTCCGCGTGGGTCCTTACCTCACGGATAATAGGTGAATGGGCGGCCATACTGCCGGCGCGCAGGTAATCGCCGTAGGAAAATCCTCCGGGAATAACAATTAAGTCAACCTCAGGTAACTCTGTATCGCCATGCCATACTTGAAAAGGTGCACATCCTACGACAGTTTTTAACGCCATAATCATGTCACGGTCGCGATTGGATCCAGGGAAAACAATAATGGCGGATTTCATAAATAAATTTACTTACGGTTCTATCTCAACGTCAAAATTTTCGATGACTGTATTCGCCAGTAACTTGTCACACATTGCCTCGGCATAATGTCGTGCAGCGTCCTCGGTCATATCATTGATATCAATTTCAATATATTTACCCTGACGCACCTCTCCAAACTCATCAAAGCCCAAGGCTCGGAGCGCATGCCCAACTGCTTTACCTTGGGGGTCGAGCACACCATTTTTGAGGGTAACGTGAATTTTAGCTTTCAAACTTTAGCCCCAGTTTCACTCTACTAGATGAGGACCTACTGCTTCCCTCAAATGCGCCGCCTCTGGGAGTATACCTAAACGTCGTGCCACTTCTTGATAAGCTTCCTCAATCCCCTCCATGTCCCGTCGAAATCGATCCTTATCCAACTTCTCATTTGTCTCCGCATCCCAAAGGCGACAACTATCTGGGCTTATTTCATCAGCAAGTATAATTCTTAATTGATCATCCTCCCACAACCGGCCAAATTCGATTTTAAAATCAACCAAACGGATGCCAATGCCACGAAAAAGACCCGACATAAAGTCATTGACCCTGAGAGCTAAACTCATGATCTCATCCAATTCTGTATGGTTAGCCCATCCAAACGCCGTAATATGCTCCTCAAGGATCATGGGGTCATCCAACTCATCATTCTTATAATAGAACTCGACAATTGAACGAGGTAACGCTGAACCCTCTTCCATACCGAATCGTTTGGCCAAAGACCCAGCTACAACATTACGAACTACAACTTCGACAGGGATTATCTCAACTTTACGAAGAAGTTGCTCTCTCATATTTAAACGCTTAATGAAATGGGTGGGAACACCTATTTCAGACAAACGCAACATCAAAAATTCAGAGATGCTATTATTGATTACACCTTTTCCAGTGATTGTACCCTTTTTTTGATTGTTGAAGGCAGTAGCATCATCCTTAAAATATGCCACAACCGTGTCAGCTTCGGGTCCCTCAAAAATGACTTTGGCTTTACCTTCGTATAATTGTCTGCGGCGAACCATGTTTATTTTTTCCCCAAAACAATGACCTTGATTTTCTAAAACCCGTACCGTTATTCAGTCAGTTTAGTTTGAGAGTCTATATCAGGTGCCCCCCCCAAAAACAATTATGAACGGCTGCGATTTTTCAGCTCAAATCTACGGGCATAAATTTCGTTTGATTGGGTCTCCCTGTGGCAAACAAGAATATTGGTCTAACCCCTTGATTCTTTTGGGAGGGTAACGCCACGAGAGAGGAACAAACAGTACCAAAGCCAGACTCTGAAACAATGAACATTGCGCCCTCTACCCCTCCGTCGGAATCATAAATCTGACTAGACATCAACGAAGTCCACCCAGACCAATCACCCGATTCGGGGTCAGGCTCGGAGGCAAGTTCAAACTGCGGCAAATATGTGCGGATACGCGAAGAATTTTTATCATTTCGGTCGCTGGCTGTAATCATAGATAAGCCAATCGGCAAAGGTTTTACCTCCACATTAATCCCCCAGTGGGTTTCGGCGAGGCGGATCCAAAATGCCTCCCTACTGTCCGCCACCACCATATTGAATGGGCGATAGGCTGCCGGGTTAATATTTGCAAGTGCTTCAGCCGCCGTCGCGGACTCCGCATGATCCAAAGCCTCTAAGGGTAACTCACCCCGGCTCCTATATCCTTCCTTGGGACCCAAAGAACCGCGGCGGTTCAATATTGCCGCTACAACGCCATAATCATTAATACCTAGCCAAGTGCCACCGGCAACTTGATCACGCCCCGCAACGACGTCCAGCCTATCTTGCCAATGTCGTCCTGGAAGTTGCCAAGGCCGGTTGAGAAGTTCATCACGGTTGGCACAAATAAGTACGGGCCAATTGTGTTCGGGTCGCCGCAGAATAATGAAGGTGCACATATTTTTTATGTAACCGTTTCTACTAAATTTGAATAAATAATTTTCATCATAATTGCTAAGGTGCAAATATCACTTTAAATTACAACCCCACTGTTACTCAACGCACCGTTACTTAATACCGATTAATTTTACGAGAGTTAATCATATGGCAGAGGTTTTTAACGAACGAAAAAAAGGATTTGAAGCCAAGTTTAAAATGGACGAGGAGATGGAATTCAAAGTTTCCGCTCGTCGTAACAAGTTACTTGGGCTTTGGCTGGCCGAAAAACTTGGATTATCCGAATCTGAACATGATGCATACGCAACCGAGGTGGTTTTAAGTGACCTAGAGGAGCCAGGTATAGAGGATATTATACGCAAGGTTATGAACGATATCGAAAACCATGGAGCCAACCTAAGTGAATCAGAAGTTCGCCTGAAATTGGATGAGTTTTTCAGCATCGCAGCAAACGAAATAGCTAGCTAAAAAATAATGCATAAGATCGGCACGAGTAGGTTTGCAAAAAACATTTCCCTTTAATTGAGTAGAAGACTAGAGGTTCATTGGCAAATCAAGTTTGCAGCCTTTTTATTGGGTTAAAATTTATTTCCGAAGATGTATTAAAGCTAAATTGTTTTGGGTTATTTAGAGAAAAGCGTCTCCTTACGCTGTAACATTGGGTCAAGGTATCATGACCTCCAAACACCTTGTTTACCTAGCAGAAACAATCTCTAGGAAAATAATTTGAGTAACATGACCATAACTGATGAGCTTATACAATTTTGGTTTGGAACCTTAGACACGACTGCAGAGGTCGACAAACGGGAAGTATGGTTTAAGGCAACACCCGAGTTTGATGCATCCATTGCCTATAAGTTTACTGACGCCTATGAACAGGCTGCCAATAGTAAACTTGATTATCTAGCGAATGATCAGTTTGGTTGCCTAACCTTAATTATACTCCTAGATCAGATTCCACGGAATTTATTTCGGCATTCTCGCAAAGCCTATGCAACAGATGACAAGGCATTATCTGTTGCCCGTGGTGGCCTTGAAAACGGATACGATAGAAACATGTCATCTTGGCATAAGGTTTTTTTCTATCTGCCATTCGAACACAGTGAAAAAATTAACGATCAAAATTTTAGTGTCCAACTCTTTAAGGGTTTGGAACTCAAAAGCGCTGTCGAAGTTGCTATCGATCATCAAAAAATTATAAAAAAATTTGGTCGTTTCCCCTATAGAAATGAGGCACTCGGACGAACTTCAACCCCAGAGGAAAAAGAATTTCTTAAAACTCCTCCTCCCTGGGGCAAAACAAAGGCCGAGTTTGACGAATTAGAGAGCAAAAAAGCAGGTTAACTTGGTGAACCGCCCAACCAACCTGTCACGGTTTACCCTTTGCTGTCAGAGCGAGTATCTAAGCTATTTTAACTTGGCTAGCTGACAAATACTCGCTCAAAAATTATATCGACATTCTTTGTGTGGTAACCAATATCAAATAATTTTACCAGTTCGTCTTCCTTCATGTAGTCCATAACCTGTGGGTCATGCTTAAGCTCCATAAGAAAATCCGCTCCTTCTTCCCATACTTTCAAGGCATTCCGTTGGACAATATCATAGGACACTTCTCTGCTTAATCCAGCCTGTGTAAGCGCCAAAAGGACGCGTTGCGAAAAAATCAAACCACCGAGTTGGTTAAGGTTTTTGTCCAATGATTCTGGTGATACTACAAGGTTTTCGACCACACCTGCTAAACGATTAAGAGCAAAATTCAGCGTAACTGTGGTATCCGGACCAATCATCCTCTCAACCGAAGAGTGAGAAATATCTCGTTCATGCCAGAGAACCACGTTTTCCATTGCTGGGATTACTGCGGACCGCACCATTCTCGCAAGACCAGTAAGGTTTTCCGTCAATACTGGATTACGCTTATGAGGCATGGCCGAGGACCCTTTTTGGCCTGCTGAAAAAAATTCTTCTGCTTCTCCAACCTCTGTTCTCTGCAAATGGCGAATTTCGACGGCCAGACGTTCTACTGAGCTCGCAATTACCCCTAACACAGAAAAAAACATGGCATGTCGATCTCTCGGGATAACTTGTGTAGATACTGGTTCGGGGCTCAGTTTTAATTTTTCTGCGACATATTTTTCCACTGCTGGATCAATGCTGGCAAATGTACCTACCGCTCCAGAAATGGCGCATGTGGAAATTTCAGCCCGCGCTTGCAGCAATCGTTCTCTATTGCGGGCAAATTCCGCGTAATGCCCGGCAAATTTTAATCCCAGCGTCGTGGGTTCAGCATGGATACCGTGGCTTCGTCCCACACTTGGCGTATATTTAAACTCATACGCCCTCTTTTTAAGCGATTCTAAAACCAGATTAATATCAGCCAACAGGATATCTGATGCCTGAGCTAGCTGAATTGAAAAACATGTGTCGAGCACGTCAGAAGATGTCATTCCCTGGTGAACAAATCTTGCTTCGTCACCAATATTTTCTGCTAGATTGGTCAAAAAAGCGATTACATCATGTTTTGTTTCTTTTTCGATTTCGTCAATCCGCTCAATCTGAAACGTGCCGCGCTCCCATATAGCTTTTGCAGCCTCTTTGGGTATCACGCCAAGTGCAGCCTGGGCATCGCAAGCGTGTGCCTCAATTTCAAACCAAATACGGAACTTATTTTCTGCAGCCCAAATTGCTGTCATCTCGGGGCGACTGTACCGTGGGACCATAGGAAAGCCTCTAAACCTTAGCCTGTTTCATCAGCAACTAAGAAATTTTATACAGTGCTATAGCAATTCCGGGCTTTAAGTTAAAGGCGAAGCCCTATGGATTAGCATTTATTATTCGTAGACCAGTCAATCAAAACGTATCGGCTGACCCAAAACCATATAAGCCCTAAAAGTTGTAGTATTAAGATCACCGCAAATGCAGTAAAGTACCCGGTTATCGCAAAAGCACCTTCATCTGTGTTCGGAAATAGATTGATAATCACGCCCACTAGCCATTGCATCAAGAATGCACATAAAAAAATCAGCAGATTCAACATTGTGCTGACCCTTCCTAATAGATAGACGTCAAAATGCTGAGAGAGGGCAGCGTAGATAACCGAACCAGAGGTTCCAAAAAATGCAAAGATACTCCAAAGCAAAACTATATTGTTCTGCTCACCAGTTATCAAAACCATCTCAATAAGAATAAAGATAATTATGCCCCACAAAACCAAAGTTTCTGTCTTATATCCCCTTTTATTAAGGTTAGATGCCAATAGTCCTGTAACGAGATAACCTGCGGTCATCGCGGCCCCAACTATGAGAAGACCCTCAGCCACACTGCTCCGGTTCATGCCAGACACGTCTCTCAGCCACGGACCAATCCAAAGTGTTTGTAATGCTAGGAAAGACCCCTGTGTTAGCACGCATATTGGAACATACCTGAAAAAGATAGGTTCACGTAAAATCAAATTGATATCCCTGACCACGCTCTTAATGGATAATACGTCTGATTTTTTTAAATCCACTGCCCTTTCCGGAACAATGAGGAATATGGCCACCGCCCCAACCACACTCAAAGCAGCCAAACCCAAAAATACGCTGCGCCAATCGGTGATCTGGACAGCGAATTCAACCGGCGCAGTAGCGCTCATAGCTCCCAAGCCACCCGCCATCAAAACTAACCCGTTAATAAACGGGAGTTTCTCCTTTGGAAACCAAAGGGCAAACGCTTTAAAAGATGCCATTAGGCAGGCGGATACGCCCAATCCAATCAATGCTCGCGCGAGTATAAGCTCGGTAACTGTTTCAGAAAAAGCGAAAAATAAAGATCCTATAGAGGCTATAAGTAGGAGGCAGGCTTCGGTTTTACGAGGTCCAACACGGTCCAGAAATACTCCCAGGGGCAGTTGGAACAAAGCGAAGCTTAGAAAGTAAGCTCCAGTCAAGAAACCAAGCCCGGCAGCCGTTAAGCCAATCTCGGCAACAAGATCGGGTGCAATTATCGAATTAATATTCCGAAATAAATATGAAAGGTAATATCCTAACGCAAACGGCACAAATATGCGAAACGCTAGTAGCAATGAATTACCGGTGATCATCGGATAATCTGTTTCGTGGATCTTAATTAACTCGGGCGGGAACTCGTTAGCCTTTTAAAAAAATATAGGGCTGTGTATCTCAAACTACAGAACTTGCTGCTTAGTGTATAGATCAAAGAAAACGTCACACACATGCTATAATAAAAAACTTGATTTTACTCCCACCCAAAACATTTATTTTTAGGAAACGACATTGGCACTGTTGTTCGTTCCTCAACACTTAAAAAATCCTAATTTTAGTTTTGGTAAATAGGTTACCTATAGGGCGGTTTGTTATAACCTTTTGGAGACAAAGTAAAAATTTCATGACCGGTGGTCGTAACGCCAATTGAGTGCTCAAATTGCGCCGATAGTGACCGATCTTTAGTGACTGCCGTCCAACCATCAGCAAGAATTTTTACGTCTGGGCGACCTATATTTATCATGGGTTCTACCGTAAAAAACATTCCTTCTCGAAGCACCGCGCCTTCACCTGGATTACCAAAATGCAGAATACTGGGAGCATCATGAAAAATCCGTCCAAGGCCGTGCCCACAAAAATCGCGAACGATAGAATAGCGAAATGGCGTGACATAGTTTTGAATAGCATGTCCAATATCTCCAACGGTTGCACCGGGTTTAACCACTTTAATACCCTCCATCATCGCTTCATAGGTAACGTCTATAAGACGTTTTGCTTTTACACCGACTTCACCTACGTAGAACATGCGACTAGTATCGCCATGCCACTCATTGACTATGGGGGTTACATCTATGTTAATGACATCCCCATCCAGCAAAACTTTTTCGCTGGGAATACCGTGGCAAACCACATGATTGACAGAAATGCAGACTGATTTTGGGAATCCACGATAATTTAGCGGGGCAGAAATTGCTCCTTTATCTGCTATAAATTCCGCACAGATTTGATCTATCTTACCCGTAGAAACACCTGGCTCAACAAAATCACCGATGTAATCAAGGGTCTCTGCTGCCAGCCTACCTGCCGCCCGCATGCCCTCAAAATCCGATTCTGTATGTATCTTAATCGACTTTACTTCGGTGTCCAAAGGTTCAACTCCTTTCCAACTCAAACGTGACTATCTCTTACTAAGGACACAACATTATTAGAGCATTGCCAAGGGTGTAGTCATCATTAATCACTTAAACCTACATACTTTTAAATGGCTAGCGTTCAAAAGAAAGTGGCGTGTCCAAACTAATTTGATTTGGTGTCAGTTTACACTTGTAACAATATACCTCTACCCCGGCATCGATAGCGCCAGCGAGTGCTTCCGCATATACCGTATCGATATCACCGGCCACAGCGAAACCAGCACAATCTTCACGCTGAACCAGATAAAACATTACCGCCCTGTTACCGGCTTTTACTTGATTAGTAAGCTCACTCAAATGTTTAGTTCCGCGTGTTGTAACTGCGTCAGGAAACTCAGCCCAAATGCCTCTTCTCAACGTAACACTCTTCACTTCAACGAAGCAGTCAGGCCGTTTGGAAGCTTCCAATAAAATATCTATGCGAGAATTATTACCATATTTTACTTCCCTTCGAAGGGAGTGATATCCTAAAAGCTCAGTAATTGTTTTTCTCTGAATAGCGTCCTGGACAATTTGATTCGGATGGGTTGTGTTTACTCCCACTAAGCTTTTTCCAACTCGGATCATTTCCCATGTATATTTAAGCTTCCGATTAGGATTTAGAGTTGGCGACACCCAAACTTCTGAACCTGGATCATTAACCCCCAGCATTGAACCGGTATTAGCACAGTGCGCAGTAATTTTTTCGCCATTTTCTAAAATAATATCTGCCAAAAACCTCTTATATCTCTGGATCAGGCTACCTTTGAGAAGAGGATTTGTGAATTTCATGGCTAATATCTTATATGTGCTGGCTTAGACGAATTATCACAGTATAGCATTTATAAATTAGTGTTTTTTCAACTCATCTTTTAGTAAAATTTGACCGCTGCCTCTTTTAGCGGCCTTCTGTTGGTTGGGTGCAGGCGCCCATCCGGTTAGCGTTATAATTTCAAACGTTGCCGGAATACGCCCTAATTGGTCTTCATAAATTTCTCTATAGCGTTTAAAGGCGGAAAGCAGAATTTGTCGGGAAGTGAATGTTTTTTGCCGCCCAATGACGGAATTCACCTCACCCATACCTCTAAGGTCATGAAAAAGTTTTTGTGGCGATTCGTAGGATACCGTTACGGTCTCCAAATCTGCTACAGGTAGCGCAAATCCCGTTCTTTGTAAAAGAGCACCCGCATCTCGAACATCGGTAAAGGGAGACACTCTAGGGCTCACTCCACCTTTAATCTCACTCTCCACTTCCAACAAAGACCTCCTTAACTCCTTCAAAGTTTCGCCACCAAAAAAGTTTACCAATAAAAGCCCATCCGGCCTCAAGCTTCGCAGAGCCTGCACAAGCGTCCCAGGAAGATCATTGATCCAATGGAAGCTGGCTGAACTGATTACCAAGTCAAAGGTAGCGGGTGCAAATGGCTGAACTTCCTCATCCCCGACGATCCTTAAACCTGAGGCTCCGCGAACCAATTTTTCCGAGAGATCGCATTGTACAATAGATTGTATACTAGCCCGTCCCGCTAGAAATTCGGCAACGAGACCCCCATGCGATCCAAGATCAAGGGTAAGAGGAAACTCCCGGCGGATATCAAACAAACGGTCCGCCAATCGCTCTGCTGTTTCGCGAAAAAGAAAGCTAAATGAACCAAAACCGTCAGCCGCGCGTTCACGATGCAGCCTGACCGCATGACGATCAAATATTTTTATGCTGCTGTTATTCATTTTGGCCTTTTCCAGCATCCTAAATCATTAGTTTGGAGACTAAAGGCCTCAAAACATACAAATAAGTGAAACAAAATTAAGATATTATATACCCATATATCCTCCGAAATATCCCATGAGTTTAACTTTAAGAGTAGCAATTTACTAATTTACATGCGCCTAGGGTTCTCAAAAGGGGTCGGAATTTTTGTTGCCCCATCAAGATAGTACCTACTAAGTAAAATTCTATAAATCTCGGTAATTTTAATGCTTTTAGTATCTAAATTATTGTTCTTTAGTAAAATTATTTTCATAACTACTGAGGGTTCGCCTCATAGGCTAAAATAATTATAACGGATTGGGGATAATCTGTTGGCAAATATTGAAATTTATACCTCTCCTTTTTGTGGATTCTGTTATCAAGCAAAGTCACTTTTAAACGACAAGGGGGTAGATTACATAGAGGTAGATATAATTTCACAACCGAAACGTCACTCTGAAATGATAGAGCGGGCAGGTGGTCTACAAACGGTTCCCCAGATTTTTATTGATAATCAACATATTGGAGGATGTGACGAGCTTTACGAGCTCGAAGCAAAGGATAAATTAGATTCTATACTTAATGTGAAAGAAACAAGGTGAGCAAATTAGGAATAATATAATGGTATCGAGCTTTTTAGCTGCCTGCATTCAACTCAATTCTAAACGGGATATTGAGTTGAATATTGCGGAAATACTTCGACTTGTGGATGAGGCCCTTGAACTTGGGGCTGAATTTATCACCCTTCCAGAATGCACTGGCATGATGGAACCTAACCGCAAACTCCTTAAAGAAAAAACTCCTTTTGAACAAGATCATGGTGTCCTTATAGCAATACGTGAACGAGCAATGGAAAGTGGCGCTTGGATTTTAATAGGCTCTTTAGCCATTCGATTGCCTGGAAACCAAATTGTTAATCGAAGCTACCTAATTGATGAGAAAGGAGAGATTGCCGTTACTTACGACAAGATTCACATGTTTGACGTCCAACTGGATGACGGTCAAACATATAGAGAGTCTGAGACCTATAAACCTGGCACTGAGGCGGTTCTAACTGAGTTACCATGGGGGCGCCTAGGCCTCACAATTTGCTATGACGTCCGGTTCGCCTATCTTTACCGAACACTTGCCCAAAATGGAGCGCGGTTTATCACGGTACCCTCGGCATTCACCAAAATATCTGGGGAAGCTCACTGGCACGTCTTACAACGGGCCAGGGCTATTGAAACGGGTTGTTATATAATCTCGGCGGCTCAATGCGGGGACCATGCCGAAGGTCGCCAAACCTATGGACATTCTCTTATTGTTGATCCCTGGGGCAAAATTCTAGCAGATGGTGGTGAAGAGACAGGGGTTATCGTCGCCAGAATTGACCCCCATCAAGTCGAGAACGCACGCGCGAAAATTCCGGCACTGAGCCACGATAGGCGTTATAAGCTATCCTCAGATTTGAGGGATCAAGATCATGACAAATAGCCACTCTGAATCTCTAGTTAATTAATGGCTTATCATTAATACAACAGATGCTTTGCATAATAGCCGGTGATGGCTGTTTAATGAATCCGTGACTATATCGGACAACATGCAGATGCTTACCAAACACCTTTAAGAGTTCATCATTAGAGAGAAGATATTCGGGATTACGGGGTCGGCCATATTTCTCATTTCCTACCGCAAACGTCTGATATATCAGGACACCTTTCGGAGCTAGCGACGCCAAAATCTTTGAAAATAGAGGCCGGTACAAATAATTTACTACAACAATTCCGTCAAAGGCTTGTGAAGAAAATGGCCATGGGGATGACCCCTCTAGATCGTGTTCTATAGTTTTAAGGTTTTCGGTTTCCGGAATATCTTTTAACTGACTAATATCATAATCGAGGGCAATTACTTTAATTCCTCTTTCAAGAAGAAAACGGGTGTGCCTACCACGACCACAAGCGAGATCTAGAACAGCCCCACCCTGTGAAATTAAATTTGCGTACTTTCGAACCCACTCCGACGGCTTAGAATAGTTTGATGTGTGCTTACGTATAATTGCCATGGCTGTAATTCTCATTTTATTAACTTTTTACTTGCAACACTTGGCAAATATAGCAAATTAAGTTAAATCTCGCGACTGGCACTCTGAGTAAGTAACAACATGATTTTATTTGAACTTAAATGTACTAACGGGCATCATTTTGAAGCTTGGTTTAGGGACGGTAGTACGTTTGATAGGCAAGCAAAGGGCGGAAAAGTAGAATGTCCGGTTTGCCTAGATACATCGGTGATTAAAGCGCCAATGGCCCCGGCAGTGTCTACATCCAGTCGCAAAAATAGCAATAAACAGCAGGGTGAACATCGCGCAAAAGAAGTTGCAAGGGAAATAATAAAAGCTGTAAGCAAAATTCAGAAGCACGTTGAAGAGAATTGCGATTATGTAGGAGACAAGTTTGCTGAAGAAGCGAAAGCTATTCACTATGGCGAAGCTAAGGAGAGGGGAATTTACGGTGAGGCTACGGACCAGGAAGCCGTAGAATTATTTGAAGAAGATATTCCTGTTTACAAAGTACCGTGGAACCAGCGGAGAGACTCATAAAAAATTTGATTAGACTTTACAAATACTAAACAAAAAGCAACGCCTGTTTTTAACCTGCATTCTTAGCCGCTGGTTTTTCAGTTTCGTGATTTATCATAAACGCAGCTAAACTGACCATTGCCTTTTACAGCCATTTCAAGCTTAATGCCTCTATATAGCGATTTTAAATTACACAACGCATTTGAATATTAGGTAAAAGTGAGATTTAATTCTTTCAGTAAGATAAGCTGGAGTGTTTTATGCTATATGGGCTTTTTTAGCGAAAAGCATGTAGTTAATGTTGAGATCGTCACTGAGATTCCACTCATCAAATAGGATGTTATAAGTAAGGCCTTTCATATCTGCGATAGTAAAATTCTGTCCACGCAGCAGGGCGCAAAATTCAGATGGTTTTAAGAACAGCCGCCAGTCATGGGTTCCCCGCGGCAACCAACGTAAAACATACTCAGCCCCGATTTTAGCAAATGCCAAGGATTTCAATGTCCGGTTTAGAGTGGCACAAACCATTACTCCGCCCGGCTTTACAAGAGTTCCACATGCAGAAATAAAGCCCTCTGGGTCTGCGACATGTTCTATAACCTCCAAATTGACCACGGCATCAAATAAAAGCCCGCGCGCGGCCGCATCTTCAGGTAGCAATTTCTCATAAGTAATATCCAGACCACTCTGAGTAGCGTGAATACTTGAACTCTTGATGTTTTGCTCGCCGGCATCTATACCCATAACTTGGGCTCCCAAGCGGGACAGGGGTTCACAAATGAGGCCGCCCCCACACCCAATATCAATAATGGATAAATTTTTGAAAGGCTTCTTCTGAGTAACATCACAACCAAAATGAGCGCACAAATGGTCGCGGATAAATGTCAAACGAACAGGATTTATCCTGTGTAAAGGTGCAAATGGTCCTTCGGTATCCCACCATTGACCGGCCAAGTCCTCAAATCGTTCCACCTCCTTTTCCGAAGCGGTTGTCCGGTTTGCTAGCTTTTTCTGTTTGTAAGTTAATTTGTCCAAATTTGCCATCTATTGCCAGTTCCAAATTCTTGCTTTTTAAGCTTAAGACAGAGTATGTATACCGGCGCGCGCGCGCCGACAACCTAGGCAACCCTGATAGAGTATACTTTTTATTGTCGTTTGATAGGCGCCGTAGTAATCAGACTAAGGACTACCCAAAATGTATCGTATCGTGCAAAAATTTGGCGGAACGTCAGTCGCTGACACTCAACGTATCAAAGAAGCCGCTAAGAAGGTGGCATTTGAGCATAGCCAAGGCCATCAAGTTGTCGTCGTGGTCTCTGCAATGGCGGGTGTAACAAATAAACTGATTGAATTTAAAAATTGCATAAATAATGGCTTAGATGCTTCAGAGTACGATGTAGTGCTGTCATCAGGAGAGCAAACTAGTGCAGCTTTGATGGCGCTAGCATTACAAAATATGGGTGTTCGAGCTCGCTCATGGCTTGGCTGGCAAATCCCGATTTGGACTGACAATGTACATGGAAAGGCTCGTATTACTGGAATCGAAACAGACTTATTGGAAAACCAGTTGAAGGAAAATGAGGTAGTCGTCGTGGCTGGGTTTCAGGGATTAACACCTGACAAACGAATTACTACACTAGGGAGAGGTGGCTCTGACCTAACCGCAGTGGCACTCGCTGGAGCTTTGCGAGCACGCCAGTGCGATATATTCACTGATGTAGAAGGTATTTATACGTGCGATCCTAGAATAGTTAGCAGTGCGAGTAAGCTGGATAAAATTACCTATGAAGAAATGATGGAAATGTCATCTTTAGGAGCCAAGGTACTACAAACCCGTGCTGTAGAACTGGCAATGAACTATAATGTCCGGATCCAGGTCCGATCCGCATTTATTGATTCTCCGGGAACATATTTAGTAAGCGAGGATGAAATCGTGGAACAACAAGTTGTTAGTGGAATTTCACACAACCGTGATGAAGCAAAGGTCACCTTGCTGAAGGTTTCCGACCGCCCTGGCGTTGCTGCAGGAGTATTTGGACCTTTGGCAGAGGCCTCGGTTAACGTTGATATGATTGTTCAAAATGTATCAGAGGATGGTAAAACTACTGATCTAACATTTACGGTCGGACAAGCCGACTTAAACTTAGCTGTCGAAGTGCTTGAAACCAGAAAAGAGGAAATAGGTTTCCATAAAATTATAGCGGATGCCGAATTGGTAAAGATATCAATCGTAGGGGTGGGGATGCGCAGCCACCCGGGTGTAGCCCAAACTATGTTCAATGCCTTAGCAAAAGAAGGAATAAATATTAAAGTTATATCTACCTCAGAAATTAAAGTGAGCATCCTCATCGATGAGGAATATACTGAATTAGCATTGAAGGCACTTCACTCTGCCTATGGTCTGGACCGTGACACTGATCGTATCGGTTCACCGTAGCATTAAGCTGTGGACAACAAGTGTCCTGAACCAATTTAGCAATTCAGGTGGGTGCGGTATTTATTGGGTTAAAATGGAGATGGCGACATATGGTGCGCCCACCTTTCGATAATTTTACCAAACCTGATACGGCACCAACAGTGATTTCTATTTCGCGGGAGATGGTGAACCCTAGGAACATTTAGATAGCATCGTATCTATTATCGCCGCTGACTTAGTAGCGGAGGTTTGTTCGGTCTATGTTCTGCGAGCGGGCGACATTCTTGAACTGATTGCGGCAACCGGTCTTTCTCCCAAGGCTATCCACCTGACGCGTCTCGCCATAGGTGAAGGCCTAATTGGAGCCATCGCCTCTCAAGCTAAACCAATGGCATTGCAGGATGCACAAAGTAACCCGGCCTTTGTTTATAGGCCGGAGACCGGGGAGGAAATATTTCATTCCCTAGTCGGCGTTCCAATTTTACGAGGTGGGCGAGTGACCGGTGTACTTGCTGTACAGAATCGTACTCGTCGTCATTACACTGAAGAGGAAATTGAAACACTAGAAACCATCGCGATGGTGATTGCGGAACTTATTGCGGGTGAAAACCTTATAGGCATTGATGAACACAAAGAGGGGGGCGGTTATGCACTTCTACCGGTTACGTTAAACGGTATCAGAATAAGTGGTGGTATTGCAGTTGGTAAGGCAATTCAACATGAGAAACGTGCGCAAGTATTAACTCTAGTCGCTGAGGACCCGGAGGAAGAGAAAAACCGACTAAACCTTGCCGTGGGAGAAATGCACAGATCTATTGACGAAATGCTGGAAGCAAAAGAAATGGTGTTGGGAGGTGAACACCGCGAGGTTCTTGAAACTTATAGACTTTTTGCCGAAGATGCCGGGTGGTTGACCCGCATAAAGGAAGCTATCAACACAGGATTGACAGCGGAAGCAGCTGTGGAAAAGGTGCGCAATGATACTCAAGCACGTTTTGGCAAACAGACAAATCCTTATTTTCGAGAAAGATTACACGACTTCAATGACTTAGCTAACAGATTGCTTCAGCACCTCCTAGGAAAAAATAGTGTTATCAATAGAGAATATCTTCCGGACAAATTTATACTTTTTGCTCGTAATATGGGTCCAGCGGAACTTTTAGACTACGATAGATCTCAACTAAGTGGGCTAGTCCTCGAGGGTGGGTCGACAACCACACATGTGGCTATAGTAGCGCGGGCTTTAGCAATTCCAGTTGTTGGCAGGGTAGTTGGAGCCCTGGACAACATAGAACAGATGGATATGGTAATCATTGACGGGAATGAAGCAAAAATCCATATCCGACCTACTGATGATATTTACCAAGCCTACACTAACAAGATGGCCGTCTGGGCACAACGTAACGCAACTTATATAAGCACACGTGATCTACCTGCGGAAACAAAGGATGGTATCAGAATTAGACTTGATATAAATGCTGGTCTACCGTCTGATTTGGATCACCTTAGACAAACTGGTGCCGACGGTATAGGACTATATCGGACCGAAATTTCTTTTATGGACAGTAATAAATTTCCCGATGTAAATCGGCAAGCAGATCTCTACAAAAGAGTGATTGATGGTGCAAATGGAAAACCTGTGGTTTTCCGGACTATGGATATTGGTGGTGATAAACGTGTGCCTTATTGGAACTCAGAGAAAGATGAAAACCCGGCGATGGGATGGCGTGCAGTAAGAATTTCTTTAGACAAGCCAACACTGATGCGGCATCAGATGCGTGCCCTAATAAGGGCGGCGGGGGAACGTGATCTCAGCCTAATGTTTCCCATGGTAACGGAAGTTTCTGAATTCGATGCGGCGCTGAATTTATTAAATACTGAATTAGATAGAGCTAAACAAAAAAGAAAAAAATTACCGAACGAACTATCTGTTGGGACTATGCTGGAAGTTCCAGCACTTGCCTTTCAGCTACCCAGCCTGCTCAAAAGAACAGATTTTATTGCTGTCGGAACGAATGACCTTTTTCAATTTTTCTTTGCTAGCGACAGGAGTAACCCAGACTTGGCTAATCGATATGACCCAATGTCACCAGCTGCGCTTTCCTTTCTCCATGATTTGGTAAATACCTGTTTAAAAGCAAATGTTCCCGTATCACTTTGCGGGGAGATCGCCGGAGAACCCTTGGAGGCCATGGCGTTAATCGGATTGGGTTTCCGCCACTTATCGATGGCTCCCACTTCCATTGGACCGGTTAAGTCTATGGTTAGAAGTCTATCTGCAAGTGACTTAGAGCAACATCTTGAATCTTTAACAGATTTTTCCGAACTCAGCATGCGCAGAATACTTCGCACATTTGCCACAAACAATAGTGTCATGATTTGATTGCAGTTAACCAAATATTTTTATACAAATGTAACTTGAGAGATGATAGAATTACTTTTAATTTATATAGACATGGTCATCGTTGAATTTATGGCTTTGATTACTGACTCTGGATGATATTCAAGATTTAAAGAAATAGATAAAGTAGTTTTAATTGAGAGCTTGATTTAATGGACCGCTGAAACCGATGAATTCAGTTATACACCCATCGTTAAATTCGGATGTTGATGAAGTTGCGGATATTGGTGCGCTTTTGCGTGCTGCCCGTTTGCGCAGGGGAGATAACCTCCGCCAAGTCTCAAATGTGTTAAGAATTAGATACGATTATTTGGAATCCATAGAAAATGGCCGTTTTGATGATTTGCCAGGGGCTATTTATTCTACAGGGTTCATTAGAACCTATTCTGAATATCTAGGACTTGACGGTGAAAAACTTGTCAGCAAACTAAAAGCGGAGAGTAATGTTTTAACCGATAATACCAAACTGGCCTTCCCAGCTATTATTCCGGAGGATGGTATTCCGGGCGGCTTAGTCGTCTTGATGGGCCTTTTGATCACTGTTTTGGGATATTGCACATGGTATTGGTTCTCCAGCCCCGATGTTCTCGTTGCGGAAAATCTAACAACTATTCCTAAAGTGGCCACCATAAAATTAGAAACTACATCAACTAAGCCACCCGTAGCGGCAGCAAATCCTTTAATTGAAGCAAGTTCAGCGGTTGCAGCAACTGCAAAATTTCCTTCGCAGAACCGCCAGAATGTTGAGAGACGAACGGAAGTCAATGCACCTGCACAGGCCTCATTAAAAGCCACCCAAGAAGGTTTGGGCAGTGCTACAGCTCCGGAAACGCCAAAAACATTAAGTCGCGAAACCATCTCCAGTGAACCTTCGAGGCGCATCGAAGGAATAGCTTTGGTTGAACCTAACAAGGTAATTTCCCCGACAGTTCGCCGCACGACTGATTTGGGCGCACCAAAAATATACCCGTCAAAGGTCCAGCAAATACCAAAAGATGAAACCGCTGAAGATAGATTGGTTAGAGGCTCGGACAATAATGCTTTTACCCCCTCAAGTATTGAGGAGGTAAAAGCCCCAAAAGAACTTACTCGCAATGTGGTGAACGATGAGACCTTGACACCAAGTCGAACTACTAAACCCGATCCCGTACAAGCGGCTTTTGATGATGGCGCACCCGACACTCTATCAAAACTGCCAAAGCGGACCAACACTCAGGTTGCGGATCTTTCTGTTTTAGACGAGAAGCCACGTGAAGTTAATAAAATAATCACCCCTATTTTGCACGAAGACGTAAAATTGGATTTAAAAAACACTAGTCGCATAACCATAACAGCTAGAAATACTAGCTGGATTCAACTCCGCGACATTAGAACAAACCGAATGATTCTCTCCAAGGTTTTAAAAAAAGACCAAAGTTACCAAATTCCTGATAGACCGGGACTTAGCCTTATGACCGGAAACGCTGGTGCTTTAGAGATTACCGTTGATGGAAAAATCGTGCCTGAAGTTGGCAAACTTGGTGAAGTTCGCCGTAAAATTCTAATGGAAATTGAAAGCCTAAAATCAGGGCAAGCGGTAGTTGAATAGCCGGATTAAAGATTCATCTCTTGGATAAAGCCGGTCCTTATTTTAACTGATAATTATACATTTCCTAGCGCGCGTGGTTTGGGTCCTGGGTGGTAACTCAAATATAATAAACGCAAAAAACAGTTGGAATATCCATGGCATCGAATAGTTCTAAATTACAACCCGTGCGAGGCACCCAAGATGCTATGCCCCATGAAAACAAGCTATTTAGGTATATTGAGGAAACCGCTTTTAAGGTTGCCCAACGATATGGTTTTGGTGAAATTTCAACACCTATTTTTGAATTTACCGAAGTGTTTTCCAGAACATTAGGCGACAATTCCGATATAGTAACTAAGGAAATGTACACGTTTAAAGATCGTGGCGGAGATTATCTTACACTTCGTCCCGAAGGCACTGCTGGCGTCGCCCGAGCGGTAATCTCTAACGGTCTAGCCCAAGATTTGCCGCTAAAGTTATTTTATAGGGGTCCCATGTTCCGTTATGAAAGACCTCAAAAAGGTCGGCGGCGTCAATTTCAGCAAGTGGGCATAGAGATCATTGGAGTGTCAGAAACGCAAGCTGATATCGAAACCATTGCTCTTGGCCAACACTTTTTAGCTGACCTGGGAATAGATAAAGGACTCACTTTGGAAGTAAATACTTTAGGGGATTTGGAGAGCAGGACTACCTATCGGGAGTGTTTAGTAGATTATTTATCTGACTATCAAAATAAGCTCTCTAAAGATAGTGCATTAAGACTAAGTCAAAATCCTCTGCGCATTTTGGATTCCAAAAATGAAGGTGACCGTGAGATCCTGGCAGGTGCTCCGCTTTTGAAAGATAGTCTAAATGACGAATCAAGACGGTTATTTGATGATCTTCTTAACGGGCTAACACAGCTGAAATTAGAATACATCGTGAATGATAAACTTGTACGCGGTCTCGATTATTACTCTCATACCGCGTTTGAGTTTACATCCAAATCCTTAGGTGCCCAAAGTGCTGTTCTTGCGGGTGGACGCTATGATGGCCTCATTAGCCAAATGGGTGGCCCCGCAATACCTGGCATCGGTTGGGCCGCCGGAGTTGAACGATTATCCCTTTTATTGGGTAATACCCATTTTCTTGATCGACCAATTTCTGTAATTCCTGTCAGCAAAGATTTGACAAATGAAGCCATAAACCTGACTGACCGTTTAAGACGAAAAGGTTTTAACGTTGAGCTAGGATATTCGGGCAATTTAAGCAAAAGAATGAAACGGGCAAATAAAGCTAATTCTTGCGCGGTAATAATATTGGGAGCAGACGAGTTTTTGCGAAACAAAAGCCTAGTTCGTGACATGGACTCGGGTGAACAAGTTGAAGTGTCATTAGAACATCTAAACAAACATCTGGAACCTTACAAATAGTTAATGAATGTCTGCGTTAGAAACAAAATAGAACCATGGCTAATAAAATAATATATAAAAAATATTTTTTAGTGGTAGGGGCTAACCATCGATCATCAACGATGCTGTTTCGTGACAAATTGGCTATAAAGGACCGGCAATTAACAAATGTATACGATAGGCTACTCGATGCGGGTATCCAACAATCGTTTGTACTGTCAACTAAGGATAGAACTGAGATTTATGCCTTTCACGATCCACTAACTAATCCTGCAAGTGAAATAATTAAATTATTGAGCTCCCACGCCGGGGTCGGGCGGGGGGAGATTGAGGCACAGACTTATGTACTTACAAGTGGTGAAGCTTTTAGGCATCTCCTTGCGGTTTGTTGTGCTCTCGACAGCCTAGTGATTGGTGACCCACGTGTCAGTAATATCCTTAATACATCTTACAACGCGGCCAAACATGCCGGTAAGACAGGAGTTGAACTAGACTTATTGTTTGAGGAGGCTTTCACGACCTCTAAACGAGTGTTTAGAGAGACAGAAATCAGCCGTCGTCCGGTATCCATCCCGGCAGCTACCGTGCAAGTTGCACGGGATCTGCACGGGGATCTCTCTCATTGCTCAGGACTATTAATAGGCGCTGGTGAAATGGGTGAAATGCTCGCTACAAGCTTACTTTCAGCTGGTCTAGCACACTTAGTGGTAACCCACCCGACCTTAACAAAAGCAGATTCGATAGGACAAAACCTCAATTGCCATGTGGGACGCATGGAAGAATTACCCGTTCTATTGGCAAAATCAGACATTGTGTTGACCTCAATGAATACACGTCGATTTACTTTAACCCGGGATACAATCAAGTCAGCGTCGACCATAAGGCGCCGAAAACCAATCCTTATAATTGATACTGGCGTACCCGGTGATGTTGATTACGCGGCGATGGAATTAGAAGACGCATTTTTGTATACACTGGATGATTTAGAAAAAGTCACACGTGAAGGTGTTAAAACACGGGAAGTGGAAACTAATAAGGCATGGAAGATTGTTGAAGACGAGGTAACCAATGTATTTACTGAACAAGAAAAATTAGTTAGCGATAATAAGGGGCTCATGAGCAACGATTTTATCGAAGGGCTCAGACAAAAAGCCTTGGCTGACGCACTTGGAGATGCCGATAAAGCAACACAACTATTTTTTCAAAGTCTAAAACAGTATGAAAAGGCAACAAGGGCGCTGCCGGGTGTTGAACCCAACGATTTGGACAAATAGGAGATGAGCCTCGAACACAAACTTGATGGATTGCTTTCTAAGCATGACGAATTACAAAACCTTCTAGCCACCCAATCTGGAATGGGTGGGCAGGAATATGCTCGTTTATCCAAAGAGTTCACCGAGCTAAATGAGATTGTTAGGGTAGTTAAAATATATAGGGAAGTTGAATCTGAAATCCGGAATCTAAACTCGCTCCTTGGAGAAGATGTTTCCGATAGTGAGGTAAAAGCGCTTGCAGAAGAAGAACTGCGAGAGCTTAAACAACAGCTCCCTTCTTTGAAACATGATGTTCAACTCCAGCTTTTACCGAAAGATAGCGTGGATAAAAAAAATGCTATACTTGAAATTAGGGCAGGTACCGGTGGTGAAGAAGCCGCCTTATTTGCAGCAAATTTATTCCGCATGTACCAGCGCTTCTCGGAACAACATAACTGGACATTCGATTTTATGGATCTTAGTGAAACTGGTATTGGCGGCTACAAAGAGGCAATTGTGAATATAACCGGTAAGGATGTTTTCGCAAAATTAAAATTTGAATCGGGGGTACACCGCGTCCAACGCGTCCCCGAAACCGAAAGTCAAGGTCGGGTACATACCTCAGCTGCCACAGTAGCGGTGTTACCTGAAGCCGAGGAAGTGGATATTGAGATCAACACCAAAGACCTCAGAATTGATACCTACCGGGCACAAGGAGCCGGAGGCCAGCACGTAAACAAAACCGATAGCGCCGTCCGTATTACCCACTTACCCTCAAAACTTGTTGTGCAATGTCAAGATGAAAAGTCACAACATAAAAATCGGGCTAAAGCGATGAAACTTTTGCGGTCCAAACTATACAATTTTGAACAGTTGCAAGTAGATCAAGCCCGTGCTGCAAATAGAAAAAACCAGGTAGGAACAGGTGACCGATCGGAACGTATCCGTACCTATAACTTTCCCCAAGGAAGGGTTACCGACCACCGCATTAATCTTACCCTTTATAAACTTGACAGGGTCATGGAGGGAGACTTGGATGAAATTATCGACGCCTTAACCGCGGAAGAACAAGCGACTTTATTAGCTAGTGTTTAATGATTTCTAACCCTTGTACTTTGGCTCAATCTGTTGAGATAGTGTCTACTATTTTGTCAGAAGCTGGTATAGAAAACTCTAGGCGCGAAGCTCACCTTTTGCTTCAATATTTCACTGGTAAACCTGTTTCTGAGCTGAGGGGATCTCCGAATTCAACACTGTATGCCGATGTCTGGAACAAAGTATTGCTCCATACAAAACGCCGAGCCCAACACGAACCAATCGCGTACCTTATAAAAAACAAGGAGTTTTGGAGCCTACCCTTTGAAGTTACAGAAGATACCCTAATTCCAAGGCCTGATAGTGAGACACTTATTGAAGCTATTTTAGATTTCATACCTAACTCCAATGCGCGCCTGAATATACTTGATCTTGGGACAGGTTGTGGATGCCTGCTAGGTGCACTTTTGACAGAATTTAAATATGCCGTTGGCGTTGGAGTAGACGCAAGTAAATCTGCATCCAGCGTCGCACGCAGAAACATGCAGCGACTGGGCTTCACAGACCGAGCAGAAATAAGGACCGGGACTTGGGGTGACGGAATAAAAACATCGTTCGATACCATTGTGTGTAACCCACCGTATATACCCTCCGGAGAAATTGAAATGCTAGACATAGGAGTGAGGAAATTTGAGCCACATATGGCTCTTGATGGTGGTCCGGATGGATTAGATTCCTACCGAATTCTAGCCCGTGAGGTACATCGCCTCTTAACAAATTCAGGTTTTGCCGCGGTCGAAATTGGATTAGGGCAAGCTCCAGAAGTTGCACATATTTTTGAGAAGAATGGACTAAAAATAAAAAAGATTACCCAAGATCTGGCATTCCAAAACCGTTGCCTTTTAGCAACAGTTAGAAATTGATGCTAATATTCTCATTTAATGGTTGGAAAAAAGAACTCCATTGTCTAGGCTCTCTTACTGTTGGGTGCAAATCGTGTTGTAGGTACACAAAGCTGTTACTTGATTAGCACCACATTCCGAACTATCAAAAACTTAGGTGTGCGCTAATTTTTTGCACTGGAAGAACGTTTTGATGGGGGAATGGTTTTATCGCAAATAGAAGCAAAAGGCGACATGAGACAAGGAAACAATTCCCGGCGTTCGCGTGGACGAGGTAACGGGAAGAGGCAACCACGCGGTAGCAACCAAATTGATAGTCATGGACCGGAGGTTCGTGTCCGAGGGACTGCCCAGCAGGTCTTTGATAAATACCTCGCCCTAGGCCGTGATGCCACGTCAATAGGTGATCGTATAGTTGCTGAAAATATGTTCCAGCATGCTGAGCATTATTCTCGAGTTTTAGCCTTGGCCCAAGAGAATGCCGAACATCGCAACGACACCCGTGAAGAAAAAAAAATCCGTCGTGACAACGGACAAAATAATAATTCTAATCAAGAAAAAAAAATTGAATTAGGATCAAATCAAGATCCAGATTTAGAACATGCCCGAGATGATACTGGAAAACCCAATGTTGAAACAAAAACTGAAGAAGAAAACCCTCTGGCAACCTCTAGCTCTGTTGAATAGAGTTAATACACTCTAACGTAGAAGACTAAACCTTCATAAACGAACTCAACATCCGCCGGGCCATCTAAGCAGGCAATGCGCTAATACGGTTGTATAACCTTATAATTAATAAATATTTGACACCCCTTTTTATGGTGGAACGTATCCTTAGGTAGGTGCTAACAACCTATATCTACCCATCCTTAGATAAGTAAATACCCCATTAAGATGCTATCGGATAAATAATCTATCAGATAAGGGATTACATATTTTTTTGAACATTTACAACGATCTTACCCTGTCGGGTCATATTTATAAGCGAATAATGTATGGCTAAATACTGACAACAGATTTTAGAACAAACCAAAATATTAATTGAGATCTATCTCCTAATCGGCCCTTCTGACTAATATTCTTGGGAATGCAAAATACTTAAAAAGCAAAGTAACCGTGGGCCAAAAAATTAAATTTTAAAACTATTACTTTCAAGATAGATCGCCACAACCAAATCAAAGCAGATGTTAATCTTCTTAATATGGGGCTCCCCTTGCAGCTATATAAAACTATTACATATTAAAATATAGTTTTGATTACTCACCGATAGAATTGTGGAATGTTGCTGAGAGGTGCAGAGCAGGTTGCTTTTTCAAAGGAAGGTTAGATGAGCATGAATCTTGATAAATTCACTGAACGTTCTCGAGGTTTCATCCAATCTGCCCAGAGTGCAGCAGTTCGTTATAATCACCAACAACTGACCCCAGAACATCTACTTAAAATCTTGATTGAAGATCAGGAGGGCTTAGCGTCAAAGCTTGTAGAAGCCTGCGGTGGTAATGCGGCAGAAATTTACCAGTTAGTACAAAAAGAATTAAAACGGCTTCCTAGTATTGAAGGTAGTGGGGCGGGACAGGTTTATTTATCACCCCAAATGTCAAAAGTTTTATCCCAAGCAAAAAACTTAACTGATAACGCAGGTGACAGCTACGTGACGGCAGAATATCTTCTGTTATCTTTATCCATGTCGCCAGATACGGCCTCTGGCAAAATTCTTACTAACGCTGGTGTTAATCCGAATGCCTTAAATGAAGCAATTAATAAGTTGCGAAAAGGCCGTGGAGCCCAATCTCCAAATGCTGAAGACGGATACGATGCTCTACTTAAATTTGGCCGGGATATGACCGGCGAGGCGCGGGAAGGTAAACTTGACCCTGTTATAGGTCGGGATGAAGAAATCAGACGAAGCATACAGGTTCTTTCTCGGCGAAAAAAAAATAACCCGGTTTTAATTGGTGAGCCGGGAGTTGGTAAGACCGCTATAGTGGAAGGTCTAGCCCAGAGAATTGTGAATGGTGATGTCCCCGAAGCGTTGGCAAAAAAACAGTTAGTCATGCTTGATTTAGGTGCCATGCTTGCCGGAGCCAAATTTAGAGGGGAATTTGAGGAAAGATTAAAAGCCGTTTTAAATGAGATAACAGACTCGAATGGCGAGATCGTTCTTTTTATAGACGAAATGCATACCTTAGTAGGTGCGGGTGCCGCTGAGGGCGCAATTGATGCATCCAATCTTTTAAAACCATCATTGGCGAGGGGCGAGTTGCATTGTGTTGGTGCAACAACACTCGATGAATATCGCAAACATGTAGAAAAAGATGCTGCTCTCGCTAGACGATTTCAAACTGTGTTTATTTCAGAACCAACCATCCAAGATACTATATCTATTCTCCGTGGTATCAAAGAAAAGTATGACCTACATCATGGCGTTAGAATCACAGACGATGCCCTTGTATCAGCGGCTACCTTATCAGACCGCTACATCACTGACCGTTACTTACCTGATAAAGCTATTGACCTTATTGACGAGGCTGCAAGCCGTTTGCGTATGGAGGTAGACTCCAAACCGGAAGAGTTGGATGAGTTGGAACGTCGCGTTGTTCAGCTCAAGATCGAACGTGAAGCCCTCCTCAAGGAAGCTGACCACGGATCCAAAGAGCGACTGGTGCAGCTAGAAAAAGAACTGGCGACGCTTGAAGGAGAAGCCAACGCCCTGACTAAACAGTGGCAAGGTGAAAAGGATAAAATAGCCGAAACACAAAAACTTAAAGAAAAGTTGGATCAGGCTAGAATTTCTATGGAGAAAGCGCTTCGGGACGGTCATTTTGAGAAAGCCGGGGAATTACAGTATTCGCAGGTTCCTCAGTTAAATGAACAACTCGAAAAAGCCGAAAACGCTGAGAAGCCTAGCATGGTTCAAGAAACAGTCATGACTGAGCATATTGCTGCTATAGTTTCTCGCTGGACGGGAATTCCGGTCGATAAGATGCTCGAGGGTGAACGTGAAAAACTCCTAAAAATGGAAAAATCTTTGGAAGCGCGAGTAATTGGTCAAGAAGAGGCTTTGTCTGCTGTCTCCAATGCTATTAGGCGTTCTCGGGCAGGTTTGCAAGATACTCAGAGGCCTTTAGGCTCATTTCTTTTTATAGGTCCAACCGGTGTTGGCAAAACGGAACTTACTAAAGCTTTAGCTGAGTTTTTGTTCGATGATGAAAATGCTATGCAACGTATCGACATGTCCGAATACATGGAAAAACATTCCGTCGCTCGTTTAATTGGTGCACCACCGGGATATGTTGGATACGACGATGGTGGCACCCTAACCGAGGCGGTCCGAAGGCGACCTTATCAGGTGATTCTGCTCGACGAGGTTGAGAAGTCCCATCCTGACGTTTTCAATATTCTTTTGCAAGTTTTGGAGGATGGTCGTCTAACCGACAGTCACGGTCGAACAGTAAATTTTAAGAATACTATTATAATTTTGACATCAAATCTCGGATCCCAATTGATGGCCAAGCAGGAACAGGACCACGATTCCCCGGAGATAAAAGAAGGTGTCATGGAAATTGTACGAGAAACTTTCCGCCCAGAGTTTCTTAACCGCCTAGATGAAATTATTTTGTTTCATAGGCTGTTTCGAGATCAAATGGGGACCATAGTAAATATCCAACTCAATCGACTCAGAGACCGTTTGGCATCCCAGAATATTGGGCTTGAGATTGATCAGCCCGCGCTTTCATGGTTAGCAGACTTGGGATATGACCAGGTCTATGGTGCGCGACCGCTGAAACGGGCAATTCAACGCTATGTAGAAAACCCAATGGCGACTCTCATCCTAGAAGATAAAATACGGGACGGAGACATAGCTCACGTCAGCGCAAGTCAAGAAAAGCTTTTCATCAACGGCGAAGAAGTAAGCGGAAAAACCGCTTAATCACCAAGCGTGATAGTTCGGCGGTATTTTATTACTAATACACTTTGATCTATTTATGATTGGTATCAAGCGCAGTGTATTGTTGCTCTAATTTCGCCTGAACGGAGGAAAAACGGGCAAGTTCATTGCCCGAGAGCTTCTTGCCAGACGGCATTTTCAGCCTCAATGGATTGATTTGGGTATTATTTTTTAATATCTCGTAATGCAAGTGAGGTCCTGTGGAGCGACCCGTTGACCCCACATACCCAATTATAGCTCCCTGTCTCACCCTTGATCCAATCCGTATCCCCCGCTTAAAACGGCTCAGATGTGCATAGGCTGTTTGAAATTTTGAATTATGGCGAACGCGAATATAATTTCCATATGCACCATTGCGACCTTTTTTCACTATACGTCCGCTTCCAGCCGCATATACGGGCGTTCCGCGCGGAGCCGAAAAATCCACTCCACGATGCATTTTGTTATACCCTAGAATGGGATGCCGTCTCTTGCCAAAACCTGAGCTTAAACGGGCGCCATTTATAGGTGTGCGCATTAAAGCTTTACGGGCGCTTTTACCCTTATTATCAAAATAGCCAACTATTCCTTTACTGGTCCGATAACGATAGAGAGGATTGTTTTCGCCCCCTAAGATTAGGTTCCCGTATTCAACATTTCCAAAGCGGGCGAATTTGCCGTTTTCAGTAAATAGAAAGGCAATGGCAGTCCTGAGGAAACCAAAGTGGCTCCGGGCCAAGCTTCCTTCAGGCCCCGGCTACGGAACCGTCCACGAAATAGTCGAGCGCAACCGGCTCCACAACGTTTGCCAATCCGCGCAATGCCCAAATATGGGAGAGTGCTGGTCTCGAGGCACCGCAACCCTGATGATTCTCGGCAACGTCTGCACGAGATCATGCACCTTCTGCGCAGTTGAATCCGGGAGGCCGCCAGAACTGGACCTCGCCGAACCGCCTCGAGTCGCCGAGGCGATAGCCAAGATGGGCCTTCGCCACTGCGTCCTGACTTCGGTGGCGAGGGACGATCTCCCCGACGGTGGAGCAGCAGTCTGGGCCGCCACCATCAGAGCAGTCCGCCGCCGCAACCCGGACACGGCCATCGAGGTTCTCGTCCCTGACTTCAAAGGCGAGACGAAACACTTGGACACGGTGCTCGAAGCAAATCCCGACATATTCAACCACAACCTCGAGACCGTCGAGCGACTGCAACGACCAGTCCGCAAAACCGCCACTTACCAGTGCAGCCTGGCCGTCCTGCGACACGCCAAGAACCGTGACTTCGTAACCAAGTCCGGCATCATGCTGGGCCTCGGCGAGGAACAGGATGAAATCCGCAAAGTAATCGAGGACCTCGCAAATGAGAATCTCAACATCCTAACCATCGGGCAATACCTCCAGCCCTCGCCCGAGCACACTCCCATTGCCCGATGGGCCACTCCCGAGGAATTCGCCGAGTGGAAAATCTTTGCCCTCGACCAAGGCATCGGCGTGGTCGAGTCCGGTCCGCTCGTTCGTTCCTCGTATCACGCCGAAGAACAATCCAAAGGATATGGATTCTCCCAAAGAACCGCAGCCTCCGCATGAACCAATCCTCCGTTCGATGAAGCGCCCCGCCATCATTTTCATCCTCACTCAGCTTCTAATTGCACTCCTTTCACACTCAGGAATTCTCGCAAAAAATCCTATCCCCACTCCGGCGAATGATCCCTTCATCGGTCCGCTCGAGCCCTACCTCTTCGAGAAGATTCTCA
>ENA-UPTF01000232-UPTF01000232.1-marine-metagenome-genome-assembly--contig:-NODE-232-length-39998-cov-4.277323_pt1 | contig 39998 bp, 49 predicted proteins | sample MGYA00238166_ERZ767019 | MGnify/ENA primary metagenome ERZ767019 (study PRJEB28930, sample SAMN06266391) | marine metagenome | isolation source: Sea water from 250 m depth | place: Atlantic Ocean | study... | reverse complement strand
ATAAAAGATTTGGAACCTTTGTAAACATCATTCCTCTATAAGTTACTGTATCTTCAAGATGGAGCTTTTTATTATCTATAGTAAATTGAATATCTCCTAATATATTCATATTGAAACCAGTGGCGGTAGCAACGATATCTGCTGTTATTTCAGATCCAGATTTCAGTAATATTCCATTTGATGTAAATTTATCTATTTCATCTGTAAAAACAGATACTTTCCCAGATGCTATAGATTTAAATAAATCTCCATTTGATGTTAGTGTAATTCTTTGTTGCCAGGGTCTGTAGCTGGGAGTGAAATGTTTTTCTATATCATAATCAGGTCCTAATATCTTTCTCACATCATTTATCAACTCATCTTTAACTATTTCTGGTTCTTCAATACATCTTCGTATAAATATTTCTTGATTAATTAAGATTTGTTGCCTAACTATTCCATATGTCCATTTTTCATCATCACTGAACTTATTTAAACGTTCTACTAATTCTTCTGTTCCGACTGTTGAGGTTCTATAAAAGGTAGGAGATCTTTGTAACATAGTTACGTGATTAGCTTTTGAGGCCATTGCAGGAACTGTTGTAGCTGCTGTGGCGCCAGATCCTATAAGAATAATACTTTTATTTTTATAGTCCAAATTTTCTGGCCATTCCTCAGTATGAACTATCTGTCCCTTAAATTTATCCATATCTTTCCATTTAGGAGTATAGCCTTCATTATGACGGAAATATCCTTGACACATCATTAAAAAATTACAAGAGAAATATATAATTTTTTTTGTATCCGAGCGTTCTGCCTTTAAGATCCAAGATTTTTTTTTGGTTGACCATTCAGCTTCAATAATTTTATGATTATATCTAATGTGTTCATCAATTTGATTTTCTTTGATGGTTTCACCAAGGTATTTTAGTATTTCATCTGCTGTTGCTATAGGAGCACTTGTCCATGGTTTAAATTTAAATCCAAAGGTATATAAATCGCTATCAGATCTTATTCCAGGATATTTATGGGTGTACCAAGTTCCTCCATAATTATTCAGACTCTCAAGTATTAAATAAGTAGATTTAGGTCTTTCTTTTTGTAAATAGTATGCTGTTGTGATCCCAGCTATACCAGCACCAACAATAATAACATCAAAGTTTTCAATTTCTTTTTTCATTCTTTATTCTTGATACTCCTTTCAATATCAGAACTTTCATATTGTTTTCTGAAATTATTAATGGTCATTTGAAGTAAACGATAGTCAGCTTTTAGGGTTAGATAGTCGGCTTCTAAGGTTTTTATTTTTTCCTGTAAATCTTGATTCTGCATTTCTAAAGTATCTAGTTTATTCAATAAGTCTATATTCTCTCTTTCTAGATTTTGTGAACCAGAACTACAAGAAAGTATAAATATTAAAATTAAAATGGTTGCTACTTTTTTCATATTATAAATATCATAAAGTTAAGAAAGAAATAGAAGACAACTATTTTATTAAGGCTTTTAGTTTTTCATTCAATTGTAGATTCTCTGTTTCTAACATATCGTTAAATTCTGTTAAGATTTTAAGTTTTTCTTGTAAATCCTGATTCTGTCTTAGAAGATCATTAATTTTTTCATTCAAATCTAGATTCTGTCTTTCTAAAGTATCTAGTTTATTTTTTAAATCTATATTCTCTGTTTCTAGATTTCGTGTACCAGAACCACATGAAAGTATAAATATTAAAATTAAAATGGCTGCTACTTTTTTCATATTATAAATATCATAAAAAAAGTAATATGTTAATCAATAGTTTAAGGATATCAATTGAAAAAAACTTTCACTAACATGTTTTTCTAAATAAATGGATACAAAATTTACTATATTAAATAAGCTTAAAATCCCACCATTAATTTTTTTTCTTCCGGTAATTTTGGGATTAATAGTAGAAATGTCCTTCAGTAAGATTGAGGTAAAAAACCTGTTCTTCATTTGTCTTGGAACAATTATTTTTGTTCTTGGTATTCTCGTTATGATATTAGCTTTAAAAGAATTTTATGCAAATCAAGAATCTCCAGCGCCTTTTATCTCCACAAAAAAAATTATATCCACAGGAATTTTTAAATTTACAAGAAATCCTATGTACATTTCTTTCTTTGTATCAACACTCGGAGTTTCAATTATTCTGTTTTCTCCTGGAATACTTGTTGGTTCAATAATTGGAATCATATTAATTCACAAATTAGTAGTAATCTTAGAAGAAAAAAAATTACTTCCAATTAAGGGGTATGAAAATTATAAAAATAATACTAGAAGATGGATATAAAAGATTATTATTGCCTATCAAATGAGTAATAATAATCATATTGAGAACTATCCACTAAAAGCATATATAATAATCATATTTCTTATTAAATATAAAAAAACTAATAATTAAACAATTAGGAGAATATAATGTCAATTCCAATCAATGATATAGTAACTATGCCATCTTTCTCTCCTTATTATCCAATGCCTCCGGCTAGATATATGGGAGTTCGCAAACACATAGTTTTTTTCAAGGGGAAAATAGATGCCGTAAATCGGATTTTACCAGATTGTTTCGAACCATCAGATGATGGTTTATGTGCAGCAAGTGGTTTAACCGTACCTTGGTCTGCTAACTATGGAGAATTTCAAGAAAGTTACCTCACAGTTAAGTGTAGCTACAATGGTAAGTCAGGATATTTTACTCCAGTTGCTTTTTTGAATTCCAGGTCTAGTATACCTGCAGGGCGTGAGATTTATGGAACACCTAAAGTATATGCAGATATTGATGTTGGAATGGATGAAAGGGTTATGTACACCGAAACATTAATAGCAAAATCTTCTGTCCTTAGCATACGTTCTACTATGGATAAGGAGGTTGCAGTTAGTGATGTCCCTGGATTGAACCCATCTTGGAGACTTAAGGTTATACCAAAGGTAGATGGGAAAGGAGTAGATGTTATGCAAATAATTGATGGTTCAAAAGTCGCGACTGATGTAACAGTTAAGGTTAGTCGCAAGGGGGAAGGTGTAGTGGAATTTTCACCATCACCTATATATGATTTGTCAGATTTTAAACCTCTCGAATATTTTGGTGCATATTATTTTGAAACGGATTTTACTGAGGGTTATGGAGAGATTATCCATGACTTTTTAAAATAAGAATGTTTGTTTAGGTAGAAAAATAAATTTCTAATGAAGGGTATGAAGACTATATAAAATACATCTACAAGATGGATGTAGGATATAAAAATTTAATCACAAATTCGAATAATAAAAAATTTTATAATCCTTCTGCTATACTTAGATCTATCAATTAGAGAGGACGTAATATGCATTTAGGAGCAGCCTCAATGCTGGGAGCGACAGGAGCTAACGCATCGAAGAACCGTATCCCTGGCAATTATGATGTTTTAACTTATTCAAATGAAGATCTAAAAGAAGTATCTTCAATTGGTTTTACAGTACATAATATAGTCGTTTCTGACCCAACTATTATTACTGAAGAAAACATAAAAGAAATTAAAGAAAAATTTCATAAAAATTCCTTACTTATCGGTAATTCTCGAGGGAGATATGGGGGAGGGCTTGTAAATCCAGATGAAAATATCAGAAAAGAAACAATAACTTTTGTAAAAAATACTTGTATAGTATCTGCTAAGATTGGATGCCATAGTACATATCTAAGACCTGGCAGTATAAATTCAAATGGACCATGGCAACCACATCCAAAAAATCATTCTGATGAAGTCTTTGAAAGATTGATTAATTCAACAAAAGATATTGCATCTGTTGCAGAATCTGAAGGGATGTTCCTCTTACTTGAAGGTGCATATGTATCTCCTATTTTTTCTGCAAAAAGAGCAAAAGAATTTATAGATGCTGTTGGTTCAAAAAATCTTAAATTCAACCAAGACCCTGTCAATTTTATTTCAAATTTGGAACAAGCATATAACACAAAAGATTTTCTAGAAGAATTTTTTACCCTATTGGGAGAACACACTATAAGTGCAGATCTGAAAGATTTCACAGTGATAGACTCGCTTTTATTAAGATTTGAAGAAGAATATTTAGGAAGCGGGATGATGGATCAAGTTTATTTTCTTAAGAGGATGCAAGAGATTTGCCCAGATGCCCATATTTTAATTGAACATATTCCACGAGAAAAATTTGAACCTTCTTATGCTGAGACATTAAAATTTTCAGATAAAGCTGGTATAACTTGGGATAAATATTAATAAGAATGAAGTTAGATTTAAAAAATAAAAATATACTTATAACGGGTGCAGCAACAGGAATGGGCAGAGCGTCAGCATTGGAAGTATCAAAACATGGTGCAAATGTAATTTTAGCTGACATAAATTCTGAAGGACTAAAAGAAGTGTCCGAAAAATTAAAAAAATTAGATGCTAATTATAGGTCTGTTTTAATGGACGTAACTTCTATAGATGAAGCTGAGAAGAAAATTTTTGAAGCTGAAAATTATTTTGATGGAGGAATAAATACTCTTGTCCATTTTGCTGGTGCACTAGAAGGCTCAATGGTTGATGTAGATGAATTAGCTCCAGAAACGTGGGACAGAATAATCAATTTAAATCTTAACGGAACATACAACGTTGTTAGAGCTGTTGCAAAATTAATGAAGAAAAGAAAAAGTGGAGTTATACTCCTAACTTCATCAGGAGCTGGAGTTCATTCGCCAGGTTCTTCTCCAGCTTATAGTGCAAGTAAAGGTGGAACTCATGGTTTAACATTTCATTTACAAAATTACTTATCAAATCATGGAATAAGAATACATGATATATTGCCTGGATCTATTAGATCTCCATTAAAAGAAAAACAACTAAAAGAAGCTCTGCAAAATACTGGAGATCAAGAACATTTTGAAAAAAGTTCAGAAGCATTAGGTGAACCAGACGGAGTTGCAAAAATTGTAGCTTTTATAATTAGTGATGATGCAAGTTATTTAAAGGGAAGTATTATTACCCGATAATTTTTATTTTAGAAAACAATTACAAAAGGAATTAAAAATGGATTTATTGAAAATAATAAATGAATTAAAAAAGTATGATTCAGCCACAGTACAAAATGCGATGATTTTAATAAGAGGATATTCAGACGAGAATGCAGATTATTCAGGACCACAATTGAAATGTTATCATTTGAAAGATCCTGTTGTAGGCATTGCAGTCACAGGAAAAGTAACTTCTCTATATGAACCAAAATCAAAAATTGAATTTATGGAATTTTACGACAACATAGGGAAATCAGAACTTCCTGTTTTTGGTATTTTGATGGACGTTGAAAAAAACCAAGGAAGAGGAGCTATTATAGGTGATGTTATGGCATATATGGCTAGGTCACTGGGTGCTGTCGGGTTGATTGGAGCTGGTTCAATTAGAGATTTACCTGGAATAATAAATGCTGACATGCCTGTTTGGGGAACTGGTAGAGTTCCTGGACATGGCCCTTTCAATCTTATTGAAACTCAAACTGAAGTTGATGTTGCTGGTTTGAAAATTAATTCAGGAGATTTACTTATAGGAGATAAAGACGGAATAACTAGAGTTCCTTTAGATATAGCTGAAGAAACTGTAATAAAGAGTCAAGAAGTTAGAGAAAAAGAAACTAAACATATTTCAACTTATAAGTCAAAATAAATGAAACAAAATTTATATGTTGTCGCCCATAGAGGATTATCGAGTGAAGCACCTGAGAACACTTATCATTCCTTCGATTTGGCGGTATCTAAAGGGTGTAAATATATAGAGTTTGATGTCCAGTTAACTCATGATCAAGAAGTAGTAATAATACATGATGAAACCATAGATAGAACTAGCAATGGTACAGGTAGGGTTAATGATAAAAATCTTGATGAGTTGTCAACTTATGATTTTGGATCATGGTTCTCAAGTGAATTTAATAATACTAGGATTCCCAAGTTTTCTAAAGTTTTGGAAAAATATCATAATGTAAATTTTGTAGTTGAAATTAAAGGCAAGGAACATGATCTAGTGGAAAAGGTCATGGAAAATATAAAATCACATAATTTCTGGAAAGATAAAATTTATAAATCGAAAAATATAGAACCCAAAATAACTTTCTGTTCATTTTTACCAGAACAATTGATAAAACTAAGGAATTATTCAGATGATATAGTAGTGGGATTTTTGGTAAAAATTATAAATGAAGACATAATAAATTTTGCAAGTTCTCTAAACCTAGATGGAATTTTTCCATACTACAAACTTCTAACTCAAGAAAATATCAATAAACTAGAAAATTTTAAGGTAAGTTGTTGGGGCTTTGAAAAACCCGAAGAAGTTGATAGATTAATAGGATTAGATATTGATGGAGTAACAGTAGATTGGGCAGATAAAATTTGATTCAATTTATCAATTAATACACAACGAATATTTTTACATGAAATTATTTGAATTAAGAACGTAATTACAATGCAAAATGAATTAGAAATGATCCAAACATTATTTCAATATCAGAACTTTGGATTACTACCATTCCCTATAAAACCATTTAGTAAAGATTTGTACTCTGATGGAGATGGATTTCGTCTGTACAACAATGCTCTATCAGGAATAACAATTTCTGAAGAGGAAATATATGAATATTTCGGACAAAAAAAATTAGATAATTGTGGACTTCTTCTAGGAGAAAAGGGTGATTTAAGTGTTATTGAATTTGAAAGTGAAAGTAGAATATCTGAATTAAAAACATATATAGAAAATAAGCCAACACCAAACATTTCTGATGTAATTTTAATAAATTTATTGGAGAATGGATTTGAATCAGAGACATCAATATTGACTCCAGAAAATAAAATTCAAATGTGGTTTAAATTTTCAAAAAAACTTCCCAATTTCCATTGGAAAATGTTTGAAGATATAACAGAATTAAATGGAATAAATTTACTCTCAAATGGATACATTGTTGCTCCTCCTTCTGCAATAAAACTAAACAACAAGAATATGGCTCAATTTGAAATTATCAATGGTAAAGAACCAACAAAATTTCCTTCTGAAATTAGTTTTTTTTCCAATCTTATATCATAAAATAATTATTAATAAATAAAATTTCAAAAAGGAAAACGATGTACACAATTCGAAGGGTTTACAAAGCAAAATCGGGGCAGGCAAGAAATGCTGCATTACTACTTAGAGAAATAGCAGATATATATACAGCATCAGGACAAAGATCAAAGTGTTTAGTTTACTATAATGGAGGAACCCTACCATGTCCAAAAGATGAATTAGATAGAGTTTATATGCATTGGTCTACTGAAATTATTGATTCACCTTATAGGCCAGATAATGATTTTCCTAGTATGGGTGAGACTTACAAAAAATTTAATGAACTATTAGATGATTCAGATGGACCTAAAACATGGGTAGAATTTTGGGAAGAAGTAAAAAGTTAAATAGTTATCTAAATAATTTAAATTTATCTAATGGCCAAATTCTTAAAGCTATTTCACCTTTAAATTTATACAAAGGGACACAACCAAAATATCTAGAATCGTTAGAATAATTCCTATTGTCACCCAATACAAAAATACAATTTTCATCAACGATTATAGGGAATTCATTTTTAGGTGTTGTTAAAGTGACGCCTCTAGATTGAATTTCACCATTTACATAAACAGTGTTATTCCTGATGTCTATTTCGTCTTTTGGAAGTCCAATTACTCTTTTTACTAAATCTACGTCTGTTGCATCACTATGAAAAACTAGTAATGAATTTTTTTTTGGCATTTGAATAATTAATTTCTTATCTGTAAACGGTAAGTTGATATAGTTCAAATTTAAAACCAACACCCTTTCTCCACTTACTAGTGTTGGTTCCATTGAACGTCCTTTAACTTCAAAAGAAGAAAATATAAATGATAAACAAACAACAAAAAGTATGGAAAGAATTAATGTTTTAGTAAATTGATTTAATATGACCATTTTCTAGTTTAATTTCATATATAAAGCATTTTCGTTTTAATAGGTTATACTCTTTTAAATAATTTGAAATATAATTTCATCATAACCTAAAAAAAAATATGAGGTGTATATGGTTTTGTCAGATAAAGATATTAAAGCTGCTGTTAAGGCTGGAATAATTGGGATCAATCCTTATTTTGAAAAAGACGTTCAACCAGCAAGCGTAGATCTTCATCTCGATAAAAAATTGCTGATTTTTAATAATTCAAGTGCTCCTTTTATTGATCTAAAAAAAGAACTTCCTAATATTAATGAACAAATAGAAATCGATGAAAATGATCCTTTTATAATTCACCCTGGAGATTTTGTACTTGGATCCACTTTAGAAAAAATTTCAATTCCAAAAAATATGGTAGCTAGGATAGAAGGAAAAAGTTCATTAGGTAGAATAGGTTTATTGATTCATTCTACTGCAGGATTTGTAGATCCGGGATTTGATGGAAATTTAACTTTGGAATTGGCAAATGTATCAAGACTGCCCATAACTCTGTACTATGGCATGAGAATCGGGCAAATATCTTTTCAAACAATGACTTCCGAAGTAGAAAAACCATACGGTTCTCCTGAGTTATCCAGTAGATACCAAGGACAAATAGATCCAACTGCAAGTAAGGTTTTTAAGGATTTTGAAAAACATATTTCAAAAAAAGATTAAATGGATGAAATAAAATTTCAGAATCGAGCAATTGAGTTGGCAAAAAAATCCATTGGTTTAGTCTCCCCAAGACCTGCCGTTGGAGCCATAGTTGTATCTAAAGGTAAAATCGTAGGAGAAGGTAATACCATGCCGTCGCCTAAAGAACATGCTGAAACATTAGCAATTAAAAATGCAAAAAATAATACTAAAGGCTCAGTTTTGTATTGTACTTTAGAACCTCATAATTTTTTTTCAAAAGGAATTCCTTGCACTAAATTAATTATCGAATCTGGTATAAAAGAGGTGTCTTGTCCAACTATAGATAAAAATCCCAAAGTTAATGGTAAAGGGTTTGAAGAATTAATTAAAGCAGGGATTAAAATCAATCACAAATGGGATAAAAATTCAATTTCTGAATGTAAAAAAATATATGAATCATATGAGTATAAAATAATACATGAAAAACCATATATATCCCTGAAAACTGCAATGACTATTGATGGGAAAATTGCTACAACAAACAACGAATCCAAATGGATAACAAATGAAGAATCTAGAAAAAAAGTGCACCAAATTCGGAAATACTCTGATGCCATTATAACTGGAATAAATAGTGTTTTAGCAGATGATCCTTTGTTAACGGTAAGAGAAAGTAATAAATATTTAAACAGACCTAAATATAGAGTCGTCCTTGATCATAAAGGTCAACTTAATAAAAATTATAGAATTTTCAATGAAAATGAGTTTGGAAATGTTTTATGGTTTACTGACCATAAAGTCAAAGTAAATAATTTACCCTCACACATCAAGCATTACAAATGTAAAAACTCAATAGATTTAAATCATGTTGTAGACACCCTCTATAAGTTGGGGTGTAATAGTATTTTGGTAGAATCAGGTTCTACACTAGCAGGTGCTTTTTTTGACAATAATTTAATTAATAAACTTTATACATTTATTGCTCCAAAAATTTTTGGAGGACAGAATGCTCCAAATCCAATAGGAGGGTTGGGAATAACAGATATAAATAACCATACCAAACTAAAAAATATTACAATAGAAGAGATAAGTGGAGATTTTTTATTTACTGGAGAAATTGATATATAAAATGTTTACAGGAATAGTAGAAGAAATAGGCAAAATAAAAAAAATCAAAGAAAACAATCTAATAATAGAATGCAAAAAAGTAATTGAAGGTTCTAATATAGGTGATTCTATCTCGGTTTCAGGTATATGCCTGACAATAACTTCTATTACAGATGATTCGTTACATTTTCAATTAACAGAAGAAACAAAAAGTAAAACTTTTTTTGGTTCTAAGCAAGAAAAATCTACGGTAAATTTAGAACGAGCAGCCTCTTATGATAAAAGAATTGGGGGGCACCTATTAGAAGGTCACATCGAAGGCACTGCTGTGTGTAAAAAAATTAGCGTTCTAAAAAATAGTAACGAGGTGATTTTTGAAACTGATAAAAATATAATCGATAATATTGTTGAAAAAGGATACATTGGAATAGATGGAACAAGTATAACTATAGTTAGTATAGACAACAATCAGTTTGCAATATCACTAATCCCTCATACAATGGATATTACCACATTAGGACATTTATCAAAGAATCAAATTGTTAATATAGAAACTGACATAAATGCTAGATATATTAGAAAATACGTAGAACAAATAATGAATAAATAATGTTATGGAAAAAAAATTAAATACAAAAGGACCTTCAAATAAACAGATGAATTCTGTGGAAAAAGCCATTGATAACTTCAAAAAGGGAAAAATGGTAATAATCGTCGATGACGAAGGTCGTGAGAATGAAGGTGATATAGCTTTACCTGCACAAGATTGTAACCCTAAAGACATTAATTTTATGGCAACGGTAGCTAGAGGATTGATTTGTTGCCCTCTTTCGGGTGAGATAGTGCGCAATTTAGAACTTGATCCTATGGTTATTCAAAACACAGAGTCTATGGGTACCGCTTTTACAGTATCTGTTGATGCATCAAAAGGAATAGAGTCCGGAATTTCTGCAAAAGATAGGGCTATTACTGTAAAAAAATTAAGTAATCCCAATTCAAAGCCCTTAGATTTTGTAAAACCTGGACATATTTTTCCTCTTAAATATCAAAAAGGTGGAGTTTTAGTTAGAGCTGGACATACTGAAGGATCTGTAGATCTTGCTAAATTGTCTGGAAAGACTCCCGCTACGGTTATATGTGAGGTCATGAATGAAGATGGGACTATGGCTAGAGGAGATGATTTGATAAAAATCTCCAAAAAATACAAATTACCAATTGTATCTATAGAAGATATCATCGCATATCGTATTGCTAAAGAAAAATTAATTGAAAAAGTAGCTAGTGCAAAATTACCAACAAAATATGGAGATTTCAAAGTCTATGCATTTAAATCATCAGTAGATAAATCAGAGCCAATCGCATTAGTTAAAGGTGAAATTGATCCTAACAAAACAGTATTAGTCAGGGTTCATTCAGAATGCTCAACAGGAGATATATTAGGTTCTATACGATGCGATTGCGGAGATCAATTAGAATCTGCTTTAGAACAAATTTCTAATTCTGAAACTGGCGTATTTGTCTATATGAGACAAGAAGGCCGAGGGATTGGATTATTAAATAAAATCAAAGCGTATAGCTTACAAGATACAGGGTTAGACACAGTAGATGCTAATTTGTCCCTTGGATTCCCTATGGATCTTAGAAGTTACGGAATTGGAGCTCAAATATTAAGAGATTTAGGTGTTAGGAGATTTGATCTTTTAACTAATAATCCAAAAAAAGTTGTAGGTCTGGAAGGTTTTGGATTAGAGATATTATCAACCGTTTCTTTAAATACAAATGCTAGGCCTGAAAACAAAGAATATCTAAAAATAAAAAGTTCAAAAATGGGACATCATATTGAATAAAGAACCTGGTAAATCGGTAGATTTCATTAATGACCCTTCTAAAATAAAAGTTGCCATAGTAAGAGCAAGGTTCAATTCTGCCATTACAGAAAAAATGGCAATAAATAGTGAGAAAAGATTGAAAGAATTAGGGGTTAAAAATATCATAAATCATACTGTTCCTGGTTCATTTGAAATTCCATTAGCATGTAATAAAATACTTGAACAAGATATTGATGGAATCATTGCCATAGGATGCCTAATAAAAGGTGAAACTGATCATTATAAATATATAGCTGAAAATACTACTTATGGCATACAAAAAGTATGTCTTGAAAAAAACAAGCCTATAATCTTTGGAGTCCTAACGGTAAATAATATCGATCAAGCGAAAGCAAGAATAGAATCCTCAACTACATATGCAGAAAATCTAGTTGAGATGGTATGCAATTATTAAATTAGTTCAACTTCTTTTGCTCTGGAAATAAGTTCTTTAATCTCAGAATCTGTAAGTCTTCTATTAGGTAAAATCGACCTACCACAATCAATTTCAAGAATTTCAGATAATAGAGCCTTTGAAGCATCAGCAGCTGAATTGTAAGATTTCAGTACACTGATTTTTGTAGTGACTTCTTTTTGTTTATTTTCAGCTAATTTAATATCTCCAGCTATCCACGCATTATATAAATCGTTATAAACCTTAGGAATTATTGACAATGGAGCATCTACAGTTCCAACTGCACCTAAAGTTAAAGAAGGTAAAGGTAAAAAGCCATTTCCAGAAAAACAAGCAAGACCCATAGAGGCAAAAACAGGGATAAAAGCTTGGTTAGCTGCGGAATGTTTCAAACCAGCTACATTGGGAATTTCAGTAATGACTTTATCCATAGATACTTGCCCGGGTGCATTTGCACTACCTGGAACAAATTCAATTCCTGTTATTTGGGGTAAGTTATAGACAAAAAAAGGAAGATTTTCGCATGCATCTGAAACTTCTTTATAAAAATCAATAACACCCTGTTCATCAGTAGGATATAAAAAAGGTGGTAAAAGACAAATTGCATCGCAACCAGAATCTTTAGCGGCCTTTGCTCCCGCTATAGAAAGTTCTGTAGTAATTCCGCCAACATGCATAATTGTTTTAACTCTTCCTTTACAAACATCTGCAGCTATTTCAGCTGTTTCACGACGTTGTATCTCACTTAATATTGGGCCCTCTCCTGTTGTCCCTGCTAACCAAAAACCTCCTGCTCCATTTTTGATGTCATATTCTAAAATTGCTCTTAATGCATCTTCTCTAACTCCCTCTCCTTGAAACACAGGAGTAGGATTCGCAGGAAAAAAACCCTTAAAATCTTTAATGTCTTCAGCTATCATTTGAAATCCTTTATAAATAAAATAGAATTAATATATTCATTATAGGAGAAAAACAAGATTGAGCAAGCTACCACATAATTGGGAAATTAAAGATACTAAATTATTTAGATCTTATGAATGCGATTCTTTTTTAAGTGCTATTGAATTTATCAATAAAATAGCTCAGATAGCTGAAAAGGAAGATCACCATCCAAATATTACAAATGTTTATAATAAAGTTGAAATAGTATTATTTACTCATTCTGAAAACGCCATTACAGAAAAAGATTACAATTTGGCTAATCAGATCGAGGAGATTTTTATCTCCTAGAAATATGCGGAAATAAATGAATTTTAAAATTGCAGTTATTAAATGTCTTATAGACTATAAAAATTTCAATGGGAGATCCAAAAGGGCTGAATTTTGGTGGTTTGCTTTATTTGGTTTGATGGTATCGATTATTACGCTTTTAATAGATACAGCTGCTCGAAGAATATTATCGGATTCCTTTGTTGGAATTTTTCAATTTATAGGATTTTTAGCACTTTTATCTCCTTCACTAGCTGTAGCTTCGAGACGCCTACATGACATAAACAAAACTGGGTGGTGGCAATTGATTTTATTTCCTGTCTATATGATTCAAGTTTCTGAATTTTTGGTACCTGGAAGTACTCAAGATCCTAACTCCATGATTGGTTTATTTGGTTTAGTGGGATTTGTAGGTGTGATAATTTTAATAGTTTTTTGGTGTAAACCCAGTATAAAATCTGAGAATAAATACGGAGATTACACCGAAATATAATGTCTAAAATACTTCCAAAAAAATTAAATTATCTAAATAAATTTTTATTAGATAAATACATTACAGAACATTTACCAGGATCTTCCATTTTAATTTCTCAAAATAATGAAGAGGTAGGCTATTTCGAAAAAGGGTTTATGGATGTTGAAAGAGAAAAACCTATTAATAGGAATACCATCTTCAGAATTTACTCTATGACTAAGCCTATAACCAGCGTTTGTATCATGTCATTATTTGAGAAAGGATTAATTCATTTAAATGATGAAGTAGAAAAATTTATTCCTGAATGGAAGAATTTGAAAGTTTATGAATCAGGAGATAAAAATAATTTCAAAACAAAATCTCCGAATAGAAAAATGCTTATACATGATTTATTAACTCATAGATCAGGTTTAACTTACCATTTTACAAATGAAACTCCTGTAGATGAAATGTATAGAGATAAAGGGATAATGATAGCTCAAGGAGATAAATTAGGTCCCGATGAATACATTAAACTTTTGGCGGATATACCATTAGAATTTTCTCCTGGAAAACATTTTAATTACTCTATTTCTACAGATATTTTGGGGTTCATAATAGAGAGAATAACTAATAAAACTTTGTTCGAGTTTTTCAAAGAAACAATTCTAGACCCACTTGATATGAATGATACATTCTTCACAATTCCTAAAGAAAAAAAAGAACGTTTTGCAAGTTGCTATGTATGCGATGCGAAAAATGGTGGTTATAAACTCTCTGATGACTCTCAATCAAGTGCTTTTTCTAATACTCCCAAAAGTTTTTCTGGTGGAGGTGGATTATTATCAACAATTGATGATTACATGAAATTTTGTAACATGCTCCAAAATAAAGGAACTATAAATGGAACTACCATTTTAGGAAAAAAAACTACTGAATTGATGATGTCTAATCAACTAGAAAAAAATGTTGATTTATCTCAAATTGCTAAAGGTAGATGGAGTGAAACTCTTTTTGAAGGAATTGGGTTCAGTTTAGGTGGATCAGTGGTCATTGATCCTGTAAGGAATAAGAATATCAGTTCTTTAGGAGAATTCGCATGGGGTGGAGCAGCTGGTACTGCGTTTTGGGTTGATCCAGTGGAGAAAATCAATGTTGTTTTTATGACTCAGATAATGAATTTTCTTGAAAGAGATGCACTTAGAAGCGAACTTAGGACAGTTGTTAATCAATCGTTAGTTTAGAATCAAATATAGTAAAATAGTAATCGGTGATGCCGATTAGTCTAGCGGTAGGACATCAGACTCTGAATCTGAGAGCCCAGGTTCGAATCCTGGATCGGCAGCCATGCCCCGTTGGTGTAGCGGCCTAACACGCCACCCTCTCAAGGTGGAGATCACGAGTTCGAATCTCGTACGGGGTACCAAAAACGTTAGGACACTAAATTTGTTATTGCCGCACCATATGCTCCTGTAACATGTATTGTTTAATCATAAGCTTGAATATTTACAAATTTAGTTTCTTTATCAAAGGTGATAATGTGTCTTTCACTACTTTTGGTCAAATAAATAACGATCCAAACTATTCCCCAAAATCCAGTAGCTAAAGTTAAGATTGCATGTAAGATGTGTGATATTGTTTTTTGTTTTGAAACTACAACTGCATCTTCTCGATCAAGTTCTATAGACCAACCTTTTAAAACATAATCCACTTTTGCCTCTTTTATAGTTTTATATATAAATCTTTCTTCCATAATTACAACTATAAAATATTTATCAGCTTGACTACAGTGAGAATAATGCAATGACCGATTAAATATTGGGGAATTCGTTTTGAAATTATGTATTTAATAGATAATAGTAATAAAAAAATCTATTTAACAAATAATAAACGAGGAAGAAAATGACAGAAAAAAAAATGTTAGTGCTTAATATGGCTTTAGAAGAAAATCCATCAATTATTCAAGATTATATTAACTATCATGCAAATGTGTGGCCAGAAGTGATAGATGACTTAACAAATAGACCAATAGGTAGAATGAGAATATATAATAGCGAAAACAGATTAGTTATGTTGTTAGAGGTAGATAAAGATTTTGATCTTAGTGATGGGATTCATATAGAACCTCCTATTCCGAAGGTAAAAGAATGGTCCACTATTATGAGTAAATTGGGGAAGAAACTAGAATCTGGTAAACTTGATTCATGGACTGAGATGAATATGGTCTTTGATACAAATGAGTATTAGGATAAATGTCCTAAATAAATAAAATGAAAATAACTAATATAACTGCATTTCCAATAAGAATTCCAAATGAATCAGATGATGGTAGAAAAATAAATACCAAAAATCTAAATACTGCAATGCTAGCTAATAAGGATCTCCCTGCAAAAAATTACAAAAAACAGGAATCCAAAAAGCAGAACAAAGATAAAAAAAGACATTTAGATGCCAAAGCTTTAGGAACTTACGACTCAGAAATAAAAGATATGGGGATTTATTATGTTGATGAAGGTTCTAATACTTCTATTTACTCCAAATTTCATGAAACTACTGTAGTAAAAATTGAAACAGATTCAGGGATTATAGGCTGGGGAGAAGCTCAATCCCCTGTAAGTCCAAATACAACTGCCACAATTATTACAGATATAGTTACCCCTCTAACTATTGGTAAAAATATTTTTGATGTTGAAGCTATTTGGCATAAGAATTACTCAGCCAAAAGAGAAAGAGGTCATTACACAGGATTTTATATAGATGCTATTTGTGGAGTTGATATAGCAATATGGGATGCTATAGGAAAAGCATTAAATATGCCAACGTGTCAAAGTATGGGAGGGATTCACAGAAAAAAAGTTCCTCTATATAACGGTATAGGAGGAACTCATCCAGAAGAAGTTGCAGACCAAGCTGAATGGTCAGTAGGTAAAGGATATAAATTTCTTAAAATGCATTTAAAAGAAGATCTAGAAACGACTGTAGAAATAGCTGCAAAAGTTAGAGAACGAGTTGGAGATTCAATTGGAATAATGGCAGATGTACACATGGGTTTTGATACTTTCAATGCTATTAAACTTGGAAAAGAATTAGAAAAATTAAACTTATTATGGTTAGAATCTCCATCTGATCCGATAGACATCCCTGGGCTATGTGAAATATCTAGATCTTTAGATATGCCAATAGCTAACGGAGAATGGACAAGAACAAAGTATGAAATGAGAGAAATATTTGAAAAAAGAGCTTATGATATTTCAATGCCTGATATAGCAAGGACTGGACTTACTGGAGGAAAACAAATCGCAACAATAGCTGAGTTATATAACATCCCTGTTGCTCCACACGTTGGGGGAGGAGGAATTGTATCAATAGCTGCAACACTTCAATTTTCATTGGGAACACCTAACTTCATGATTATGGAACATTCAGAACAAGGACACGCAGTTAAGGCTATGATACTTTCAGATAATTTTGATGCATCCGAAGGTCAATATGAGCTTCCAGAAAAGCCTGGTCTGGGTATAGAAATTGACGAAAATAAAGTAGAAAAATATAAAATTGATCCTTCAATTTAACTAGATAAAGACATCTTTTCTCTGTTATAAGCCAAGAATAAATTATAGAATTTTCAATAATTCATAATCTTATAAACAAAGGAGTGAATACTATGCGAGGTATAGCTTTCAAAGGAAATAGTATTGCCGAAGTAATTGATTACCCAGATATCGCCCCAGGGCCAGAACAAGTTTTGATCAAATTAAGATCTTCAGGTCTGTGTGGATCTGATTTCATGTCATATCGCGATAAATCACCGAATGAACATAATGGAGAACTAAGAAGACCTGGACACGAGCCTTGTGGAGAAATAGTAGAGCTTGGCCCAAATGTTAAAGGTTTATCAGTGGGTGACCGAATAATTCAACATCATTATGAAGGATGTCGGGAGTGTGACTATTGCCTTACTGGCTGGCAACAACTTTGTGAAGTAACTGATAAAAAAGAATATTATGGACGTTCAATGCATGGTGGACATGGTGACTATATGGTTGCACACCAATCAACTTGTGTTCCTCTTCCTGATGATCTCTCATTTGAAATTGGTGCTTATCTTGCCTGTGGAGCCAGTACTGCATTTCAAGCACTTAAAAAACTTGAGATATCAGGTCGAGAAACTTTTGCAGTATTTGGACAAGGTCCAGTTGGGTTAGCTGCAACAATATTTGGCAACGAAATGGGAGCAAGAATAATTGCAGTAGATATTTCAACAGAAAGACTAAAAATGGCTTCTAATCTTGGTGCGTGGAAAACAGTCAACGCAAGTTCTGGGGATGCTCCAGAACAAATCAAGGAACTTACTAATGGTAATGGAGCGGACTCAACACTTGAAGCAGCAGGACTTTCAGTAACAAGAATTGCAGCAGTCGAATCTACAAGAATATTTGGGAAAACATGTCTTGTTGGCGAGGGTGGAGAAGTAACATACGAACCTACTCCACACATTATTCATAGACATTTGACTATGTTAGGTTCATGGACATTCTCTACTTTTGGATTGTCTGAAGCCGCTAGGTTTACTGCTGAACGAAAAGTTCCACTAGATTCAATTATTACCTCTCGTTCAAATATAGAAGATGCACCAAGTGCTTATAAAGAATTTTCTAAAGGTGCCCCTGGAAAGTTTGTTATCAATTGGGAATAAACCAAAAAAACTAACAAAAACAAAAGAGACATCAACATTGATTATTTATTTGTTATCAAGAAGGAATTAAATTAATTTGTTTTTTGGTCATTTTTTTGGTTTCCCCCAAATAATTAGAAGTTTTAGTTTTTTATTGCCAGTGTTTTCAAATCCATGATCAATATTTTGTGGAATTAAAACTGCATCACCAGAGATTACAGAAAATTTTTCATTACCAACCCACATCGTGCCTGTACCTTCCAAAAAATAATAAAATTCTTCCAAAGCTTCGTTATCACTATGATGATGCATACCTTCAGTAGCTCCGGGGGACAGTTCCCAGATTTGTGTTTTTATAGGTATTTTTAGATCTTGATCAAATAATGGGCATACATCAAAAGTCCCTTTTCCTTCATGATGTGCTGGAATTTGATGTATATTTTTTGAATCATTTTGTTTGTAGTAGTTCATTTTTCTCCTGTGTATTGAAAGTTTTTTGTAAGTTTTTTATTGTTTGAATATCTTTTTTTAAACTAATAATTTGTTTCCTTTTTATAAATAACTTTAATGTATACTTACTCATATTATAAGAATTAGCTTTCTAGAAGGAATAAATATAAAAACTAATGATAAATTTCCCAACAGTTTTAACTATTTCTAGATTTATTTTTGCAATATTTGTTTCTGTTTTATTATTTTTTGATTCAACTGATGCAGTTATAATTGCTTTGATTTTATTTATATTAGGTTCATTAAGTGATGCATTAGATGGAGCATTTGCAAGAAGGCGATCATCTGAATCTCAATTTGGAGCTTTTTTAGATCCTATCGCTGATAAATTTTTAGTATTCCTTGTTTTAATTTCACTTGTTTATCAAAGAGGATCAACTATTGTATTTGTTATTACAATCTTAATAATATCTAGAGAAGTATTCATTATGTCTTTACGTGAGTGGATGGCCAAATCTTTAAATGGAAAAACACTTGAAGTTTCTTCTCTTGCTAAGACTAAAACAATTGTTCAAATGTCTGGTATAAGCATGGTAATAGCAACTCCAATAATTCATTTATCTTATTATTTTGAATTGAGTATTGTTGTTCTAATTATTGGAACATTATTTGGATACTTTTCAGCCTTTAAGTATTATAAAGAATCTGACAAAGCAATCTTCATCAAATAATAACTAACAAAAACAAAAGAGACATCAACATTGATTAATTATTTATTTATTAATAGTTTTGTAGTTAATTCATTAAAATTCTTCGCTATAACATCATATTTATTATCTGGGGGGAGTTCAACTACAGAAGGCGTACTCAAAGATCCATCAAGACCAATCGCCTCACCTGTGCCTTGAAAGTGTCTCAATACAACTTCTTTTTCTGCAGGTACATGAACGTATGCCGTACGTAACCCAGCATCTGCAGCTGCATTCAAGTCGTTTTCATGAGCTGCACACATCATTACCTCATTCGGTTGCAAACCTAGAAGCGTAGCTGCTTTTTGATAGGCTTCAGGATCGGGCTTATAGTGTCCTAGGAACTCACAAGAAAGAATCCCATCCCACGAAATTTTATTATGCTTTGAAGAAGAAACGGCAATTTGCCATGATAAAACTGTGAGTACAGTGACTTTAAATCTTGTTCTGAGTTTTTCAATATTTTTTGGTGCATCTGGCCATGCATTTAAGCGATGCCAGACTGTATTCAATTCTTCTTTTTCAGCAAGTGTCATCTCCCAATCGAACTCATTAAGCACAAAATCTAATGCTTCAAGATGGAGCTGATCTGCATTTTTCCATGGTGCCTCATGTTTTCTTACAGGCTGAAGAAGATCGAACATCTTGAAGCGCCACTTATTGGTGAATGATGTAGCGTCAATATCTTTAGATCGAGATCTTGCCAAAGCAGTTATTTCTTCTTTTATGGTGTAATGCCAATCAAATACTGTTCCACCTACATCCCAGGCAAGTGCCTTTACTTTACTTATATCAAAATTCGACATCAAGGTTCTCTAAATTAATTTTTTTGAATGTTTTGATGATACTTTTTTATCATAACCTCTCAATTCTAAATAGACTCAATCAGGATATTTTTTTGCACAATTGGACCACGACAAGATTATTGATAGAATTAGCTTATATTTTTGAAAATTAAGTAGGGAAATATGAAAAGATCATATAAAACAGTTGATGTTGGGAAAGAATTATTAGAAAGATATAAGCACGTTCCAGTTGCAACGGTTTGGTCATGTTTACATAATTTTTTGGGAGTTCCTTTACCCTATATGGAAAATGTTAAAATTATGACTCCTAATAAAAGATTAGCTGCAAGAGCTAGAACCCTTAGATTTTTACCACCAAGACCTGATAAAGATTTAGAAACAAAAATTGGAGAAAAATCCCCTGAAATGTTAGCTATGTCCAGATGTGGAGAAGATGATGTACTAGTAGCAGATATGATGGGGGCAAAGTATGCAGCTATTGGTGGAGATGTAAAATTGTTACTTTTGAAGATGAACAATGCTGCAGGATTAGTAACGGACGGAGCTATAAGAGATTTAGACGTATTAGAAGAAGAGAATTATGATCTAATTGTTTATGCTCAAGAAAGAACACCTTATGGAGGTAGGCCTTGGGCTGAACCTGCTGAAGAAAATATAGATATTCAATGTGGAGGAGTATTGGTCAGACCTGGAGATATAATTGTCGGAGATAATGATGGAGTTGTTGTGGTCCCTTCTTGGTTTGCAGAAGAATGCATTGAATGGGTTGAAGACCACGAAGGAGCAGAAGCATATATTAAAGAAAAAATACTAAAAGAAAAAGTTCGCCCAGGGAAATATTATCCTCCTTCTATAGATACAATTAACGAATATCGAAAATCTATTGGTAAAGGACCAACAAATCATTAATTCAAAATAGATGTTGATGTCCTGATCTTTTTATTCTTTGCAACACTTATTTTTGGATAAATTTGAACAAAAGATTCTATGGCACCAAATTCTTTGTATAAAGCTAAAAACATTTCAGATAGGTCTTGGGCATCTTTTTGACTTTTATACATTTTCAAAGCTGAAATTTTTTCTTTCAATTCAAAAGTTATGTCTACATTATGAGTCGGAGATTTTTCAATCTCACTTAAAATCATATTAAATCTTTTTACGAAGTCTCTGTTTGCAGCTAAATAAAAAAGTTTGATATCGTTATTTTCTTTTTTATAAAGATTGAATGCAGACGTAGCAGCTTTATGAGTTTCAATGTGATCCGTATGATCAGAAAAACCTTTAGGTCCAAATGTGATTACTATATTTGGAGTTACTTTCTTGTAAACATTATAAATCTGTTCAGATAAAACACCCGGAGACATTTTTTCTAATTCTTGATCTCCATGTCCTAATTGAAAAGGTGTATTGGCTCCCAAATACTTCAATACTTTCTTTTGTTCCGTTTCTCTAAATTTACCAAGTTCTTTCCTATGTATTTTTAAATCTCCTGTTCCTAAATCTCCTTTGTCACCATTTGTAGTAGTACATACATCAACACTATGCCCAAGTTTAGAATATTTAATTATTATCCCGCCACAAGCACTTGTCTCATCATCTGGGTGAGCAAAAACAAGTAGTAATTTGAATTTTTTATCAATCATGTTGCTCTTCCAAATCTATTAAGAATTTTTTCTTATCAATTCCCCCTCCGTATCCAGACAAGTTTCCGTTAGATCCAACAACTCTGTGGCAAGGAATAATTATAGAAATCGGGTTGGAATTATTAGCATTCCCTACTGCCCTATAAGCATTTGGGTGTTTAATATTTCTTGCAATATCGGCATAAGATGCTAAAGAACCATATTCTATATCTATTAAAGATTTCCAAACTGTTTGTTGGAAAGTTGTTCCTAAAGAAATATCTAAGGGTATATCAAATATTTTTCTTTCTTTCCTCAAATATTCCTGTATTTGTTTTTCTGTATTTTGAAGAACTATATTTTTTTTTCTTAAAATTTTTGGCATAGAGAGAGATTTTTCGAAAGATTGAAATGAATCAGAAAATTTCAACATTTTTAGACTTTTATTATCTGCCAATATAGAAAGGCTGCCTATAGGAGTTTCTATAATCGAATAGTTATAATGCATTTTATCTCCCGTACATAAAACAATTGAAACAAATTTTTTCAACATCCATTTGATAAAATGAGTCAGATCTTTTTGGATATTTATAATCTCTCATTTTGCGATATTTCAAACATATTATACATTTCTTATGACTAAAATTATTAACATAAATTTCCATTTATAAATAATAATTTCTTTGAAAAATAAATTCTAATCGTATGTCTATTAGTATGTGGCTCTACCACCACTCAAATCAAAAACGGCACCAGTAGAATATGAACACTCTTCACTTGCCAACCATGATACTAGAGATGCTACTTCTTCGTGTTTAATAAATCTCTTCCTAGGTATTTTAGAAAGCATATATCCTATATGTTCTTCAGTCATTTGATCAAATATTCTTGTTTTACCTGCGGACGGAGTCACACAATTAACTGCGATATTATAATCTGCCAATTCTTTACCTAATGATTTTGTTAATGCAATCACTCCCGATTTTGCAGAACTGTAAGCGACTGCATTTGGATTACCTTCTTTGCCAGCAATAGAAGCTATATTTACTAATCTTCCATAATTATTTTGGATCATATGAGGAACAATATATTTGCAACAATAAAATACACCATTTAAATCTAAGTCAATGACTTTTTTCCAATCATCTATTTCATAATCCCATGTCTCAATATTTGGCCCTGTAATACCTGCATTATTAACGAAAATATCAATTTTGTTGAAATCTTGAATTGACTCTTGTATTGCATTGTTTACTTGATTTGAATCAGTCACATCAACAATGTTAATAAAACAATTTTTGGGATTATTAATTTCTTTATAGGACTTATGAAGATATTCTTCATCGATGTCCCACATGATAACTTTTGCTCCAGATTTTAAATACCTTTTAGTAATAGCAAGTCCAAAACCTTGTGCAGCTCCAGTAACAATAGCTGTTCTTCCTTTAAGATTTATTTCATTCATCTGAATTTTCCTTTATTTTTAACCCAATTTCTCTACTATTTTTTACCAATAATTCTATTTGATTTTGGGTCATCAAAGTACTTAATGCTCCTGCATTTTTAACTTGCAACAAAATACCGTTATTACGCATATGAGAAAATAAAATTTTTGTCATTTCATTATTATTTTTTATAAAAGACCTATAGTCTCTAATTGGATTTTTATTAAAATTTATTCCGAATAAAGAACCATATCCTGTAACTTGCACTTTTAAGTCTATTTCATCAAATACTGATTTGAGTTGTTTACGTAATTGCTCCCCTAAAAGATTCATTTGACTATATTTTTCATCAGTAAGTGCATTCATAACTGAAGCTCCAGCTTCCATAGTCAAGGGATTACCATTAAAAGTTCCAGCATGTGCAATATCATACTTCGGGCTACTAGGATTAAACAAATCCATAATATCTTCTTTTCCTCCAAAGGCACCTATAGGAAGTCCGCCTCCTATAATTTTTCCCAATGTAGTGATGTCCGGAACTACATCAAATACTTCTTGGGCTCCTCCCTTTGCAACTCTAAAACTTTGGATTTCATCAAAAATTAAAACAATTCCTAATTCATTAGTAATTTCTCTAATGAATTTCAAAAATTGTAAATCTAAAGGTAAATATCCAAAATTAGAAATTATGGGTTCCATTATTATACACGCAAGATCATCTTTATATTCATGAATTAATTTCTTACATTTTTCGACATCATTATATGGTAAAACTATTACATCATCTAAAATACTTTTGGGTTGATAGCTATATTCTGGTACGCCAGGATTAGTTTCAGAATTCAAATCAGACTCTTTAGGATAAACACTGACTGAAACGTGTTCATGAGTTCCATGATAACCACCTTCAAATTTGGCTATTTTAGTTTTTTTTGTATAAGATCTTGCTGCCATTAATGACATCATCGTAGCTTCAGTTCCTGAGTTAGTAAATCTAATTTTTTGTATAGAAGGTATTCTATTTACTAAGATTTCGGCAAGTTTTGCTTGTCCATCTGTAGGAGCACTATATACAGTCCCTAATTTTATTTGCCTGGAAAGAGTGTTCACTATTTCAGGTGGAGCATGCCCTAAAATTAGAGTTGTTGCATTTAACATAAAGTCAAGATATTTATTTCCATCTAAGTCTTTAATATGTAAGCCATTGGCATTATCAACATAAAAAGGATAAGGTTCCATCCATTGAGTAGTTCGGGTGTTTCCACCAGGCATAAAATTTTCTGATATCTTATGCTTTTCAAAAGATTTTTTTGTATTTTCCAAATATTTCTGGTTTTCAGATTCAAGTAACAAGTTTAATTTATCTATCATATGAGAACAATACTTCCAATTATTATTTTAATTTGTAGAACATTATATGATAAAAAAAAGATAATATAGAAAGTCTGATTGATGATATTAATAGAATCATGAATTAATAACTAGAATTTACTATTTTAGATTAAACGCATTAATTGAATATGATGTACCGAATAAATAATGCTAAAAGAAAAACAAAGAGTAGGGCTATATGCATAGGTTTGATTTGTAGCATATTTTAGAAACAATGAAGTTAAATTATATGGTGCTATTACTTCCTAATTATTTTCTCTAGCAATAAAGAAACTGCAAAATAGGAAATAATAGCTAGTTATAATTATAACCTACAGTAACGAATCTTTATGAAGAATATTAAGAAATCTTATCGTTATTCTTTCTTTTCTGTCCAAAAAGAATATATCTCTGACTTTTGTATTCTAAAGCGTGCTCTAACAGGCTTTCCATATTTTAAAAGGGATAACCCTTTCCAAGTAACTGAAGTATCAATACTATCAGATTTTATAGGATCACAATTTGAGAAGGAAAGATTAGGTAATGGCTTTAAAGTTTTTGCATCTAAAATCGCTACTTCCAATTGCCCTTTTGATGCATTTACATTAACTTTTAGTGTTTCATTAGTTACATTAAATGGTTTAGTTAGAAATTCACCCGTATTTTTTGCAGTTAGTGAAACAAAGCCATCCAGTCTGAGTTTAGCCAATTCTAAGGCTCCCATATCTTTGAAATAAGGACGAAATTTTTCAGGATAGCTTTCTGCAACACCTCTAAATCTTGCACCTTCGTAATAAATCCATATTTCATTATCTCTTACTATAGGTGCTCCACAAACAGCTACTTGACATGTATCATAATTTTTACCATCCCAAGGATCAATCCCTAAAAATATTGCCCTATCAGCTACTCTTTTCCATTCATAAAGATCTCGAGACATGGCCAGTTCAGTTTGATTTAGACCACAGTGATTCATTTGTGGTAAGTCTGGACCAGCAGGATTGAATAATAATGGGAAACCTACATATATCCCCTCATAAGTCATCAAAGGCATCATATAAAGCTGCGCAATATAGTCTGCTTCTGAATCTATTGTAGGAGGAGAAAGATAATCAGGATCTTCGACTGCTTTTTTTATTCTTTCTTTACGGTTTATCTGGTCAATCTCATCCGTATGAAGGACTAATTGAGGATCTGTCCATTCTAAAAAGTCCTTACTTGTTGAGAGCCATAAAGATCGGCCCCATTCAGTTCTTTTTTTTACTGTAGCAACAAATTGATTTTGAATATTGTCGAAGATCATTTGAGATGTATCTTCACTATAAATACCATCAACATGTGGAAATAACCATTTGAAACCATCAGGAGAGAAAGCTGGGTATCGTCCTTGGTTGCCAGAATTACTGAATAATGCTTTGTACCGACGGTTTTCATCTGGGTCATTTTCATCCCTTAAAATGTGATGAAAACGTCTTTCTTCAATATCCGGTGGATTTTTTTCACCTCTCCTTTTTAAGAAGTCAAGTCTGGAGTGATATGCAAGGTTGTTTTTCCAAGATCCTCTCCATTCATAAAGACCAAGGGTTGGATATTCCCAGTTTAGTCCATCAATAGAAGTAGTATAGTGATAGTCTCCCCATACTGGATCAACTGGGCCTTGAACAGGTGCTTCATCATAAAATCCAGCATACCACCATTCCCATCGATTGATATCAGGGTTCCAATTTGGAGAAGTAGAGCTCTGCACCAGAGTTTGTTCCTTTGATCTATCTGGGGCTATAACGGTTCCGCATTTTTTAGGTTGATGTAAAACCTTAACCAATCCATCAAGGTTTTCAATGGCATAGTCGTCAAGAAAAAGTTGCTTATTAGTAAGTGGATCTATGATTGTTGTTCTATGATCTGCCAATAATTTTCCTATAAAAAAAAGAAGTTAATGTTAGTTTCATATAAAAACAAATCTTCTAATGATTATTTTATTTGTAGAACATTATATGATAAAAAAAAACATTAAATATATAAAAGTGGAGATATATATGCCTTACGGAGGAAATGATTGGCTTGAATTAACTAAAGAGGAAACTATAGAGCCAGAAATTCCCATTTGCGATCCTCATCATCATTTTTGGGATTATAGAAATGAACGTCTTCCCTACCAAAGATATCTACTTCATGAACTTATGGATGATATAAATACGCACAATGTTCAATCTACGGTTTTTATAGAAGCAAGGGCAATGTATAACGATAATGCACCTAAAGATTTCAAACCTGTTGGAGAAGTAGAATTTGTACAAGGACTATCTGCTGCGAGTGCAAGTGGAGTGTATGGGAAAAGCAGGGCTGCTTCCTCTATCATTGGACATGCTAATTTGAACTTGGGATCAAAAGTAGAACCAGTTTTAGAAGCATTAATTTCAGCAAGTCCAAATAGATTTAAGGGAATAAGACATATTGTTGCATGGGATAAAAATAAGGAAGTTACAACTACTCCTGTCTATAACCTTGAAGAACAAATGTCGACAAATAACTTTATTAACGGAGCTAAAGTACTTAGCAAAATGGGTTTAACATTTGATTCTTGGATGTATTTTCATCAACTACCACAACTATTAAATTTAGCAAAACAAGTTCCTGACCTTACTATAATTGTTGATCATATTGGAGGATTGCTCCAAGTTGGTCCCTACGCACAACGAAAAGAAGAAGTAATTGAAACTTGGAAAAAGAATATTTCAGATTTATCAGAATGTCCAAATGTTTCAATAAAATTAGGAGGATTAGGAATGCCAATTACCGGGCATGATTGGCACCTAAGAGACAAACCTGTAGGTTCAGAGGAATTATCAGGACAAATGAAACCTTATCTAGATTATTGTATTGAAAAGTTTGGACCTAATAGAGGAATGTTTGAAAGTAATTTCCCAGTAGATAAAGTATCTTTTTCATATAACGTCTTATATAACGCATTTAAAAAATATTCGAAAAATTTCTCTAAATCAGAAAGATCAGCCATGTTTCATGGCACTGCTGTAAAAATATATGACATAAAATAAATTGAGGTGAAAATTATGGAATACAATAAAATTCTAAATCAAATAAAATCAGGAAAAACTGCGGTAGGACTTAATATACCTATCAATTCTCCACATATGGTCGAATTTTTTGGATCAATGGGTTTTGATTGGGTATTTATAGATTGTGAACATGGATCAATGACCGATTCTGAAGCAGAAAATATGATAAGAGCTGCGGATTTATATGGAATAGCTCCTGTAGTAAGAGTACCAGCAAATGAACCACATTTGATATTAAAAATGTTAGATGCTGGAGCTAAAGGGATAGTGGTTCCACACATTGATAATTTAGGAGATGCTATAAAAGCAAGAGATGCAGCTAAATATCCTCCACTAGGAAAAAGGGGTTCAAACTATGGGACAGGAAGAAATAATAAATACGGCTCATTAATAAAAAAAACTGAAGAATACTATAAATTTGCAAATGATAATACAATTTTATTTGCTTTAATTGAATCACAAGAAGCTGTTGAAAATATTGATGAAATTTTATCAGTTGATGGCATTGATGCAACATGGTTAGGCCCATCAGATATGGCCCTGTCAATGGGGCTCCCTGATAAAAAAGAAATAGATAAAAATCTTGAATTAGTAGTAAGAAAAACTATAGATAAAGGAAAAATATCTGCTGCTACTCATTCGGGACCTAAACTTTTTGAAGAGTATGAACATTTCCATAGGTTGGGATCAAGAGTATTATCAATAACTGCTTTTTCTTTATTACAAGAATCTGCAATCGAATGGCAAAGCAAGATTAGAAAAATCAAATAAATATGACTTCAAGAGAAATTATTCGAGTCGAAAAGCTACTAAAAAAATATGAAGACTTTATAGCTGTAAATGAAATAGATTTTAGTGTTAATGAAGGTGAAATATTTGGATTATTAGGTCCCAATGGTGCAGGTAAAACAACTACAGTAGAAATATTGGAGGGGATAAGAACTCAGACTTCTGGAGAAGCTATAATAGACGGTATCAATGTTTCAAAAGATACAAAAAAAGTAAAACAAATTATAGGAGTTCAACTTCAACAGGCTGCATTTTTCGACAAGCTAACTTTAGTAGAAATTGTAGATATGTTTGGAGTTTTCTATTCAGTAAAAATTGATGCCAAGTCTATTTTAGAAAAAGTCGAGCTTCAAGATAAATTTGGATCATTTTATAAGCCTCTTTCAGGAGGTCAAAAGCAAAGATTGTCTATTGCGGTAGCCCTAATCAATGATCCTAAAGTACTTTTTTTAGACGAACCCACTACTGGTTTGGATCCTCAAGCTCGAAGAAATATGTGGAAATTAATAAAAGACATAAGATCAGAAGGAAAAACTATCATATTAACAACACATTATATGGAAGAAGCAGAAGAATTGTGTGACAGAGTAGCAATAATCGATACGGGAAAAATAATTTCCATTGATACTCCAAATAATTTGATATTGGAACTTTTAAATTCAGGATTTAAAGGAGAACACAAAATTAAGGATGCAAACTTAGAAGATGTTTTTCTTAATCTCACTGGAAAAAATTTGAGGGAAGATTAGTGAAAATCGCTCTTATAATTGCTTTAGCAACCATGAAAATGTATTTTAGACGATCGCAATCATTTTTTTGGTCTCTGTTTTTTCCTGTGGTATTGATGATTGGGTTAGGTTTCTATGGTTTTGGAGAGTTTTCACCTTCTAAATTAGGAATAATTGATGGTGCAGAAAATCAATACTCCAAAGAATTAATCAAAGCTATTTCTGAAAAAAAATATATCAAAACCGAAATAAATACTAGAGAAATATTTGATAAAAAAGTTTTGGAAGGGAAAATTGATAGTGTACTAGTCATCCCTGATAACTATAACCATAACAATGGAGTAAAGATTACTCTTGAATTTGAAGAATCAAAAGAAATTATTGCTTATTCATTTGAAGATACCATAAACTCCGTTATAAAAATAATCGATTCAGAAAATACAGATAATGATACTCAAAAACTTTCAACAAAAATAAAAAATAATAGTAATCAAGGATACAAAGGATTTTTAGTTCCAGGAATAGTCTCACTAGCCATAATGCAAAGTGGAATTTTAGGAGTAGTCTTTACCTTGATAAGCTATAAATCTCAAGGTGTATTAAGACGCTTACAAGCTACTCCAATATCTTCAGCTCATTTTTTAATAGGCCAATTAGCTAGCAGATTACTAATTATAACAATTCAAACTGTTTTATTATTTATCATTGGGATACTAGTACTAAACATCAATATAGGACAAGGTAGTATTTTGGCCTGGGTTAACATTCTAATATTCTCTTTACTTGGATCTGTTCTTTTTTTGATTATAGGCCTAGCAATATCTGGAGCATCACCCAATGAAGATTACGCTGCTCCCATCGCAAATTTAATTACTTTTCCCATGATGTTTTTATCAGGCGTATTTTTTGAAAACGATGTTTTACCTTATTGGATTAAAATCATAGGACAAAACTTACCATTGTCGCCATTAGTTACAGGGATGCGTGAATCTTCACTTTATGGAACAAACACACTAGATTTATTGCCAGAAGTTGGACTTATAATACTATGGATAATAGTATGTTTTATTATTGGAATAAAGACCTTTAAATGGGAATAAACCAATTAGGAAAAAAAATTTCTAGGGTTATGTATCATAATTTTTCTTATTGATTTTTCACTTACCCCCATTGATTGTAATAGGGGTATAAATTTGTTTTTGATAAATAAAAAACCTTCGGGATTGGTTGACTGTCTCTCTTGCTCACTTAAATTTGAAATCAATGATTTATAATTCCAGTCATGACCAAGCATGATTTTATCTTCTAAGCCTCTGTTAATTAGTTGAAAAGTAACGTCTGCTCTTTTCTTCCAATCAGGATTTCTTCCGGGCAATCTATCTAATCCAAGCCAGGCGCCATTTTGTATAATATCTTCCAAATAATCTACATCAGTTGAATCATTACTATGGCCTATATAAACTTTATTCATATCTATATTTTCAGAATTGAAGATACGTATTTGGTCCAGTCCAACTTTATCTCTAGCATAGGAATGAGTTGATATTGGAACTCCGGTTTCCTTACAAGTTATTGATGCTGATTTCAAAATAATTTCACCTTCTTTCGTTATTCCTTCAGAATCATTTGCTACCTTAATTATCCCTGCTTTTATTTGCGTTTGATCAATGCCTTTATTTATTTCATCGATATATAATTCAGCGATTTGGGATGGCTGTAAATACCAAAAAGATCGTGGGATATCTCTCCAAGTTCCAGTAGCACAAATTATATTGACCTGAGAATTTATCGATACTTCTCGTAATATTTCAACATCCCTACCAAGATCCATAGTAGTCACATCGATAATTGAATCTATCCCAGATGATTTCAACTTAATAAATTCTTTAGTGGCTCGAGAAATTAAATCATTTTTATCAATTAATTTAGGGTAAGAAATTCCTAATCCAGCTGATGCTGTTAATACATGTTCATGTGAAAGGGTAAATCCTAAAGTATTTATATCTATAGGTCCTAATACTGAATTGATAAATTTAGATTTTTCTGTCTCTTGCATCTGAATTTATTTTTCCTGATATGTCCCCATTTGCATCTATTTTTATTGCATGAGGATATTTTGGAGTTACTGTACACGCATGTCCTGGTTCTGCCAAAACATAATCACCAATATTTAAGATTTCTCCATTCAATTTAATTACACCGTGCTCTTCATTTTGGTGAACCAGAATTGCATTGGGTTTATCGATTAATTTCAATCTTTTTTCTGTGGGAGGATCACAAGAAATGGCTTTCGCACCTATATCGATAGTTGCAGTTCCTTCGTGTTCATTATTATCAACTACTTGACCTAACACTACTCCAGCAATTTGAAAATTTAATTCTTTTTGTTCCGCATTTGTTGCATCCCAATAGATCCACGTTCCTGGAGAAAGTTTAATGTCTTTTTGGTCAAGATAAAAATGAAACGACCAAGATCCTCCAACTATAATATCGTAGGTTTCAAATTTATAAGCTGAATAGATCTTTTCTTGTAGTTTTCTTATATCCTTCAGCGTTTCTGCTGCAAGGCTTGATCTTTCATTATCATTTTTAACGGCATGCATATGACCATCATAAGCATGAATTCCTCGCAAATCTAAATTACTTTTACTCATAATAAAATCAAGTAAATCATCTAGTTCATTTATAGAAACACCTGTCCTATGCATCCCCGTATCTAAATCTATATATACTCCATGGATTCCTTCTAAATCATTTAGTAAATCAACGTGATAAATGGATGAAACTATTGAAGAATAATTTGTTTTGGGAAATTTTTTTATTACCTTTTGAAGTCTTTGAGCTTTGGTTTTTGAGGCTATTGGATATGATAAAATCAGCTCTTGTGGTTCACATTCTCCTAAAATTTCAAGTTCATTTATAGTTGAAGTTTTATGTCTAGTAATTCCTTTATCAATTAAATGATTCAACATCTCTTTAGATTTATGTGTCTTTGCATGTGGAACTAATCTATTAACATCTTGAACCATAGAAATCAATGTTGAAATGTTGTGATTGACTTTTGACTCAAAAATCAGGTGTTCTGGTGTTTCAAAGTTTTCGATATCATTGATTTTGTAATTAGTGAACATTTTTTAGCCTTTCATTATTAATGATTATTTAAATCTTCTTCGCTTAAATGTGGTTTGATTAACTCTACCACTTTATTTAATGTTTCTTCAGGAGTATCTACTGTTGTATCAACTTCAACCTTAGGACCAATATTACTTTTATCTACAAAATGTTTATATTCAGCCATAACTGCAGCGATATCTTCTTTATTCAGGGGGCTATTAGAATGTTCAGGGTTTCTTTTTAATGAGTCCATTCTTTTTTCAATAATTGACGCTTCTGCTTTCATATGAACAGTTATAATCGGATCAGATGTGATTTGCTTAATCCTGTTTTCAATTCTATCAAAAACTACATTTTCTCTATCGAAAGTTTCACCATCTAAGCCATAAGCATAATATCTTCTAGCTAATACAGCTTCCTCGATATGAAAACCCACAGTTAAGTCATCTCTTTGAAAATAATGATGCAAATGATAATACATATGATATCTGTGATACATTTCTTTTAGCTTTGGTGATAAGTTTAAAATCTGTTGTTGTTCTTCTGGAGTTGTATCATCCGGATGTCCTGATGTATGTGGAATTTTCATATGATCATGTAGATTATTATCATAAAATGGAGTTCCAGTAGTTTTAACTTTCCATTCTTTCAATAAATTTGCAATTGTAGTTGTTCCAACATATTCTATTCCCGACAAAATTATTTTCATTCTAATTCCCTACTTTTATATTAATTTATCAAGTTTAGTTTCATCTAATTCAAATCCAAGTCCTGGTTTATCATTTAAATGAATATGTCCGTCCTTAATTAAATAAGGTTCCTCTAAGTAATTATTGTGTTCAGGAATAAAAACATGGGAGTGTTCCAATCTATAAAAATTTGGAACAGAACTTACTACATGTGCTGCGGAAATCAATTCTATTGGTCCACCCGGAATAACATGAGGAGTTATAGGAATATAATACGCCTCAGCCATTGTAGCAATTTTCTTTATTTCAGAGATTCCACCTGTCCAGATAGTATCAGGCATAATATAATCAGCAAGATTATTTTCAAGGATTGGAATAAAGTCTGCTCTAGTATAAAGTCTTTCTCCAACACAAATTGGAGCATTTGTATTTTCCTTTACTTGTTTTAAGGCGTTTATTCCTTCTGGTGGAACTGGTTCTTCAAACCAAGCTATATTAGATTGTTCAAAAAGATTATTAGATAGCCTAATAGCATTGGGTACATTGTAATGTCCATGAGCATCTATCAAAATTTCAAAAGCGGGACCGACCACTTCCCTTACTGCTGCAACAATATCGTAACCTAATTGTTCTCCTTCTTGTGATATAAAGCCATCCTGATACATAGTATGAAATTGAGTCATTTCTAGAAATGGATCAAGTTTACATGCACTGTGTCCGTTTTCAACTAAATTAGCTTTCGCAGCCTTTGCATAATCTTCAGGAGTCGAACAATCTGGAAACCAAGCATTACAGTAAAGCCTCACCGGATCTCTATATCTTCCACCAAGTAAATCATATATCGGAAGTCCACTTGCTTTCCCTTTTATATCCCACAAAGCTATATCAAAACCAGCGGTTAATGAAGTTGTAAATCCTCTAGACCCCATATAAGAAAAAAGACGAAAAATTTTATTCCATAAGCGATCAGTATCCATCGGATTTTCACCTATAAGGCTTCCAGAAACTTCTTTGATAGCAGTTGCCATAAAATTTTCACTTACTGCTACAGAAGAACCTACTTCTCCCCAACCATGAATACCTTCATCTGTTTCCATTTTTAAAAATACCCATTTTCTACCCAATTTGCTTTTGGATGTTTGCTCATAATCTGCAGAATATGGAGTAATTTTGGTGATTTTCATATTTTACCTTCAAGATACTTTTAATTAGATTTTTATTAATGGTTTATGTTATCAGAGAATTAAACATTGTGTTATGATCGGGAGATTATACAACGTGGAAAAAACACCCGTGATCATTTTTTATTTAACCATGTTTCATATTCTTTTTCAGTTTCATTTGACCAGGCTATTCTAGGATAAAAATCTTTCAATTCTCCACCTTCGGATAATTTTTTTCGAGCAAAGATCTCCCATTCTGAATGACCTGAAGCATTTTCTGCTAACTGCTTTGCTAAAGTCTTTGGAACAACTACTGCACCATCGTCATCCGCAACGATAATATCGCCTGGATTTACAAGTACCCCTCCGCAAGCAATTGGAATATTTACAGCATTAGGGAATATTGAAGTCTGTGTATGATAATTAGGAGTAACCCCACGAAGCCACATTCCTAAATCTAGATCTTTAGCATGAGTAAAATCTCTAATAGCCCCATCAATGATTATCCCTTCTCCTCCTTTTCCTTGAAAATAAGTAAGCATCATTTCTCCAAACACTCCACTCCTTAGGTTTCCTCTTGCGTCTACCACCACTACATCTCCTTCTTCGGCTATGTACAATGCATGTCTATGGTATTGAAGCTCTGGATCCATCTCTTGATTATCTTGAAAAACATCTTCTCTAATAGGCAAAAATTGTAAGGTTATTGCCGGACCTGCTATTACCTTCCCCGGAGTCCATGATACTGGACCTTGTATGAAACAATCTTTTATTCCCAATTTATTTAGTTCACCTGAAGCAGTGGCTGTTCCTACTTGTTTTAATTTTTCAATCAATTCTTTTTGTGGTCTTTCTATATTTTTAATTTTTTCAAATTCACTTTTATTCATTAAACTTTCCTTTGAATATTTGAAAGATTTGTTGTTACAGTTACTATTAAACAACTAAATAAGAAAAATTCATAATGAAAAAGAAAAAAAATATACTGATTTCTTCAAATGGTTCATCAATTGCCAAGATACTTTCAAATTGTCTAGTTTCACACAATACAAGCTTTATTAATGACAAAGATTTAATATATTCAAATCCAAAGGAACTGGAAAAACTTTTTGAAAAAATAGATGTTTATGTTCATATAGGGTTTAAAGGGTTTTTAGCAAAAGATGAAATGGAGCTTATTGATTATCACACTAGAGTAACCTACGATTTGCTTTTTGCTGCAGGGAAAAAAAATGTAGAAAAAGTTATATCTATTTCTACTTTGGAATTGTACAAAGATTATGAAGCCAATCTTACTGTAAGTGAAAACTGGGAAACTAAATTTCCTTTGGATAAACCAGAACTTTTATGTGCAAATTTATCTGAAAAAGTATGTAAAGAATTCGCTAGAGATCAAGTATTTGAAGTAATAAATCTAAGGCTAGGAGATCTGAGAAAAAATAGTGATACAAGATTATCAGAAGAAAAATTTAAGAAAAGCATTAATTTAATGGTAAATTTAGATTTTAGTTTAGAAGAGTTAAAACAGAGTTTTAATTCTGCGAGAAAGAAAGGTCCTAACTGGATTAATTTGCACTTACAAGATACATTTGAAGGTCAAAAATTTTTAACTAATAAAATTGATAATTTGATAGGAGTTTGAGTAAAATGAAAATTCTTATATTGGGAGGAACTGGAATGCTGGGGCCATGGGTTGTTAAAGCATTGAAAAACAAACATCAATTATTATTAACAGATATTAATGAGCCTCCAAAAAAATATCAAGGTGACTTTTTAAAATTAAGTGTTGATGATATTAATGGTGTAATAAATGCTGCTGAAGGCATGGATTGTATAATCAATCTTTCTGTATTAAGACATGATAGGAAACTCGCATTTGATGTTTCTACAAAAGGAAATTACAGCATGATGAATGCTGCAAAAATTCATAATATTAAAAGGGTTATAAATACTGGCCCTCACTTCCAAATGTTAGGACAATCATATGAGGAATGGGATTTTAATTTAAATCCAGAAATGCCACCTCAACCTGGGACCAGGCTTTATGCAATAAGTAAGTTTTTGGGTCAAGAAATAGCAGAAAGATATTCAGATTATTTCGGTATAAATCTAATAACTCTTCTTTACTACAATATGAGACATCACTACGATCTTACTACCCCAAATGAAGAAAAAGCCGTTTTACATAATGATATGGTTCCTTTTACTACCTCATGGATTGACTGTGGAGAGGCTGTAAGATGTGCAGTTGAAATAGACAAATCAAAATTAAAGTCAAATTCCGAAACTTTTTTTATAAGTCCTATGCCTCCCCATAATAAATTTAATAGCTCTAAAACTTTCGATGTCTTAGGATGGAGACCAAAGTATTCACTTGAAAACTTGTGGACCAAAAAAATAAAAAAATCAAATAATCATATTGAGGATTCGTATTAACGTTGGGAGGAACAAATGAATGAATTTAAAGAATCTATCAAGTCTGCTTTAAATGAATATTTTGAAGGATTACTTAAATGTTTAAACGGACTTACAGAACCTGAGCTCTATTGGCAACCTTCACTAGAATCAAATCATATTACTTGGTTGGTATGGCATATGGCTAGAGTAGAAGATAGATGGATTAATTCTATTGTGGGAGGTAAAGAAACGGTTTGGGATAAAAATAATTGGAATGAAAAATTTGGAGTAGATCAGGAAGATTATGGTAAAGGATATAATAAAGAAGATATATCAAAAATGCCAAAAATGGAGATGGAAAAATTACTAAATTACTATAACGAAGAGAGGGTTGAAATTTTCAAGGTAATAGAAAACTTAAACTCTGAAGATCTAAAAAATTCATACCCTTCCCCTTCTAGAGGAAAGGTCACAGGTAAATGGATTCTGGGGCACGTAATAGTTGAAGAATCACAACATTTAGGGCAAATGGCATATATAAGAGGGATGATGAGAGGTTTAAACAATTAAAAATTTAAATTCTCATAATTCTTATACCATAATAAGTATCAAAGATTAATAAAAAGAATCCTTGAAACAGTACACCAAATCCATGCCCTACTGCGGAATCACCATTTATAAATATCTCAAAAATTAAAACTATTGCGACTAATAAATAAATCAAATCTAAAAAAGAGTTAAATAACAATATTTTCGCCAATTTTATTGAGTTGCTCTGTGATTTTCTTTTGATTGAAAATAATGCAATTAAAGAATTCACTATACCCCAAACAAGAAATTGAGTCCCTATTCCTCTAATAAAGTCATTATTAAAAAAAAATAATGTTACACCCATTAATAAGGATATTAATCCCCAACCAAGCAAAATTATGGAAATTTGGTTCTGTACAAATATAAATTTCTGAGTATTATTGTCCATATTTATAAAAATTAATGTTTTAATTATTAATATTATTTTAATGAGGAAATTATTATGAGAAATACAAATTGGCCAAATGTTTATAAAGATTTGGGTATAAAACCAATTATAAATGCGCAAAGTTGGGTTACATCATTAGGTGGAAGCATAATGAGACCTGAAGTAATTAAATCAATTGAAGAAGCAAGTTCAGTATTTATAGAACTAGAAAAATTAAATGAAGAAGCTGGAAAATTTATTGCTAAAATATGTAAATCTGATGGAGCATTGGTCACAAATGGTTGCGCTTCTGCTATTGTTTTGATGTCTGCTGCTTGTCTAACAGGTACAGATGTTGAAGAAGCAAAAAAGTTGCCCAATAAGGAACACAAAAGAAATGAAATCCTTTTACATAAAGGTCAAAGAAATAGATATGATAGTTCTTTTGAGATTCCAGGATCTAAAATCGTAGAATACACAAATGAGAATCTATTCGACAAAATAACAGATAAAACCTGTGCTATTGCTTATGTTGTTGCTCCCTTTTTTGATAAAGGTTTTGGAATGAAAGAAACCATTGACATAGCACATGAAAAAGGATTGTATTTCTTAGTAGATGCAGCAGCAGAGCTTCCTCCAAGGGAAAATTTATCTAAGTTCATAGAATTGGGAGCAGATGGAGTTGCCTTCAGTGGTGGTAAGGGTATCGGAGGCCCTCAATCAACGGGAATTTTAGCTGGAAGTAAAGAAATTATAGATGCAGCATTTATTAATAGCTTTCAAAATCTTACTCCAGAATGGTCAGGGATTGGACGCCCAATGAAGGTTTCTAAAGAAAATGTTATAGGATTGATAACTGCACTTAAACTTTTCATTGAAGAAGATGAAAGCACAGAAAAAAAACTTTGGATGGGAAAAGCAGAAACTCTTAAAGAAAAAATTGACTCAAAAAAAGGAATGGTAATAAATATTGAAGATGATTATCCAAATAGACAAGGTCCAAATACTGTTTTGTCTTTTCAAAAGGAAAATTATGAAGGACCAACTACAAAAGAAATTAGGCAATTCTTAGAAAACGGAGATCCACAAATTTTTGTTGGGAAACATAATTATGATGAAGAAATCAATATTGTAGTTCATAGTTTAAATGAGTTTGAGATAGATATAATAGCTGAAAAACTAAATGAAATTTTATAAGTTTACTTATCCTTAAATCTTATATAAAGTTTTTCTTTGTTATTCAATAATCCCACATATTTATCAATCAATTTGCCCTTATGAATTAATACAAAAGTAGGGGTTGAAGTTATTTCATACTTTCGAACTAAATCAGAATAGTTTTTATCAGAGATGTTAATTTGAAAGGAAGTAAAGCTTTCAGAATATGATTTTTGAAAGTCTAAAAATGGTTTTTCACTTATTGCACATCCCATACAGTTAGGTGAATAAAATTCTATAACCATAGGTTTCTCATCAGATAGAATTGAATTTATTTCTAGTGAATTAGTCTTATTCCCAGGTTCTATAAGAATTTTAGTAGTAATAGATATTACTAACAATAATAGAAATACTGATAAAAATATTAATTTGTTTTTACTGAAATAATTATAAAAAATTATAGATAAAATAATAGGAAATAAAACAGTAATAATATAAAGGGAGTTATGATTTATCCAATGAAACATTTTTTGTTGTTTTTAATTTACAAATTAAATTATAAATGAAATTTAAAAATATCTATTACTTATACAATGTTAAATTTCACCAGATTCCCATAAAGATATTATCGATTTAATATCACCATGATTAAGTTCATTAAATTTTTTTTGTATCACTAGAAGAATTTTTGTTTCCATAAAAGGTATACTTGACAAATCAGCAACAGGAAACATACAAATAAGGTTTCCAATTTTTTCTAAATATGTGAGAATTGAGATTTTCACTTTTTCATAGATCCGACTTTCAGATATGTTAAAATAAAACCTTTTATCTGCTTCTATGAATGTATCAAGTGAATCATAAATGGTACAAACACATGCAAAGATTTTTGTACATAGATCCAAATCCATTCTATCTGAATAAATCGAAGAAGAGGTAAATGACAATTCAGTGATACTAAAATCGATTTCATTTAATAATTCTTGAAATTCTTCAGGTGTTAATTGTTCATCTTTTAAAAGAATAAAATCCTTTCGAGAGTATTTTCGAATTATTGATTTAAATATATCTAAATCTAAATCTGGGTTATTGAAATTAATATCCATTTATAATGCCTGTAAAATAATTAATATAGAAATAATTATAAAA
>ENA-UPTF01000231-UPTF01000231.1-marine-metagenome-genome-assembly--contig:-NODE-231-length-40011-cov-3.526444_pt1 | contig 40011 bp, 31 predicted proteins | sample MGYA00238166_ERZ767019 | MGnify/ENA primary metagenome ERZ767019 (study PRJEB28930, sample SAMN06266391) | marine metagenome | isolation source: Sea water from 250 m depth | place: Atlantic Ocean | study... | reverse complement strand
GAAAATGTTCTCCCGAAGCGGGCCAGAGGAATACTCTCGTTGTACAAGACCACGTGACTGTAAGACAGGAACTACTCCATCTATAAAGTCCGTAAATGTTCCGGGGGTGACTGAATAAACAATGTTAAACCCATCCACACCTCTTTGCTGCCATTCTTCCAAGGCATCGGCAATTTGTTCAGGAGTCCCGGTAAGAAATTGGCCTGCCATTCGATTCCGAATTAAGTCACGGAATGTTCGCTTCTTATCAGGTGCGGACTCAATTAAACTTTTGATAAATCCTCGCATGCTTTGAGGATCAATTGATTCTAATGGTTGATCCAGGTCTACTACGCCCATATCGATCCCAATTCCACCACTTAAATGAGCCAATGAGCCTTCAGTGCTAAATTGATCGATATACTCTTCGGCTTTTGATGTCGCTTCCGCCTCAGTTCCTCCCACAACAGGGGATACTCCCTGAAAAAACAAGATATCTTCCGGCCTGCGGCCTAGTTGTTTAGCCTGATTTCGAACGTCATTGATAACATTTGATTCTCCCTGCAAACTATCTTTGGACTCGCTAATAAAAATACATTCGGCATGTTTTGCTGCAAAACTACGTCCTCTGGTCGATGAGCCTGCCTGGAATAATAAAGGAGTGCGTTGAGGTGATGGCTCAGACAGATGTGGCCCCGCCACATCATAGTGCTTTCCTACATGGTTAATCTGGTGAATTTTGGTAGGATCAGCGTAAATACCACGTACGGTGTCAGCTAAAACGGCGTCATCTTCCCAGCTTCCTTCCCACAACTTGTAAGTTACGTCCAGATATTCATCAGCAAGATCATAGCGCTCGTCATGAGGAGGCAAACCTCCCAACCCATAATTCAGGCCAGCGTTTCTTAAATACGTGGTCACTATATTCCATGCAATACGTCCTTTAGTCAGGTGATCCAAGGTAGACATCTGTCTTGCAAATGTGAATGGATGAGCTTGGTAAACAGAACTAGTGTATGCAAATCCGATGTTTTTGGTGGCATGGGCCATAGCAGACACTAGTAATGAAGGATCGTTAGAAGGGATCTGCATACCCTGAATAATAGAGGTCTCTGACCCTCCTTTATAAGTGTCATAGACCCCGACAACATCTGCTAGAAACAAAGCATCAAAACACCCTTTTTCAAGAATTTGAGCAAGTTCAACCCAAGGATCAATTTGGGTATATTCAAGTTGGCGAGTATCGTCTCTAACCCACAATCCTTGTTGGATGTGTGAAACGCAATTCATCGAGAAAGCGTTTAGCAGCATACGTTTAGGTATTGTCGACATCAAAAACCCCGACACAAATAAGAACTATTACCGGTAGATTTAAATACATTAGGGTGAAGGTTACCATCCAACTCAGATTACAAATTTAAACGAATTATTAATAACCACTCTTTTTAGGTACAAGGGTGCGGGGGTCAAATTCCTTCTCAGCAACCGCTTTTTTTACCCTACCCTAGTCTTTGTGGGGCCTCTTTTTTTTAGGTATAAGTTTGAACTGAGTAAGTCTCATGGGCCGAGCTACGACCCATGAGACTCCAATTTATGGCTTGATGAACCTTTTTACCTAAATACCACTTCCAGACCGTGCGGGTCTGCTGCGGTGATAACGGATGATCCAGTCAGTCCGAAAGGAATGGTTCTGTCATCGTCTGTCATTGAGGCAAGGTCTTTCGCTTCCCAACTGAAGCTTTTGCAATCATCGCTGATGGTAAGGACAGCTACGCCTGGTGTCCGATCCGCGGACTCAAGTGAACCTATAGCTGTCAGCGGTTTATGGCCTCTCAAGGCAATAAACATCTTCTTGCCCACGATGTCTGCTACGTCGGGCTTTGGGTCGAGGCTGAAGTTTGACGCCATCGATTGTGTCGCGACGACCTTATTCGTCTGCAGGTCGATGAAGTTGACGTCATTACTGACGCGCATACTGGTTACAGCAAAAAGATTGCCATCCTGATCAGTACAGGCGACGGCACCGTGGGTGTCCTCACCCGGTAGTTCGATTTGCACTGGGTCTGGAAATACCCCGTCTTCGGCGTTAGTAGCGTCAAAGGTATAGAGGAAATCATCTCCTCCCTTAGCCCCACTCTCACCATTGGTCATTATCTTGTCGTTGGGGAGGCGGGCTACACCGCAACCGATGCCTGGAACGGTATCCTTGTCATAAACCTTCACGACATTCATGGGTGCGGTTCCATCATCAGAACCTACATCGATCACTAGCAAACCACCTCCAGCCATGGTTACGTAGGCGAACTCACTGTCAGCGGTGAAATCGTGGCAGATGGGCCGGGCTACCCCAGTTCCTAGGGCACTGGAGAACTGGTCCAATGACAGGGTCTCCACAAAGGTGTATTTATTATTGGTGTAGTCGGTTTGAATCTTGTGTAGGAAGCCAGATTCGCCTTTAGCCCCAATATTCGCGACGATAACCATGCTGCTATTGGGAGAAGCCGTGGCGGCGTGGCTGTTTCCTGTACCGCCAGCTCCATTGAAACCACCTACTGTATTGACGCATCCGACTATACTCCGGCTGTCAATGTCTATGAAGAACGTGTCACCCGAGCCTACATTGGCCAGAATAACGTGACTAGCTCTACTAAAGCGGAAATCTAGGGGGTGATTACTAGTGTGGTTGGCCAGCGCCATATGAGGCTTCTTGGGAGCGTCACAGCCAGCTTTCGCGGCCGCGTCAACTAGATCAATAATCTCTGGAGACGCCTCACTAGCATTTTCAGATATGGCAGCCCCGTCCCATATGTATATGAGTCCGCCAGAGTCATAGGTAGGACCATCACTAGTTCCCGACTGGTCAACTGCCCAAACTTCAAAGAAAGACTCGGAACTTGCTGAACTGGATGCTGTAGCACTCGATTCCTCCTCGGAATCCTGACATGCGACTACTGTGGCAAAAACCAGCAGCAGAACTAATCCAGATAAAAATTTAAAATTCATTTCTTTACTCCTTAGGAGAATTTGACTATCACGTGGCAAAAAAAAAGACCTCGCTAGGTGGAGGTCCAATTGGAACGTTGAGGTAAATGTAGCCTACAAGTCCATGGACCTCTCTTCATCTTTACAACAACAACAAATACAGCAAGTATTGCCGTAATCCATTTTTTCGTTATTGATAAAGACTGGTCGCATGAGGCTAATTTCTAAACCTTTATTTTTCATACATTCAATACGTTCGGCGAGTAATCGTAATTCATGACTGATTTGTTGTCAATTTAGCTTATCCTATAACCGTTTATCTAATATATGTTTAACCTGACTAGCGCTAATGTCTGTTAATCAGAATGTTAATATTCGCCTAAGGTCACATTTTTAGAGGTAAGTATTTATGGCAGAAGGCGAATTCAAACTATGGGCTATATCTGATGCTCATGTTGGAACTGACATTAAACATGGCAGATACAGCCTGTCAGAGCCGATCTTGCATTCTGAAAAAGGGGGAGAGGATGGAGGCCCACCATTTGATTGGGATATTTGTGTAAATCTTGGAGACTTCACTGGCTCACAACTCCCTCCAGATGACGAAGAAGGGGAAATGGTTGTGGAGCAGTATCTTTCTTCACAAAAACATCGTAGGGAAGATTTTTATGATTTAATCGGAAATCACGATAGTTCCCATTTTACGGAAAATCCGACTCAATGGTGGTTCCAAAAATGGGTAGATCCTATGGGTGAAAATACCGAGTTTTCCCACGTACACAACTCAAAAAGACCTTTTCCAGTGTCAGGGAATTGGGAACATTATTCTTTCGAAGTTGGCAATATAACCTTTCTGATGATTGCGGACCGTAACGACCTTCCTCCTCCAATTGGTCGAGGTGATAAAGGCGGTTATCCAGCCGGTGCGATTAGCGAGGAGACATTTTCTTGGTGGAAAGAAAAAGTGCAGGAGAACAAGGATCGGATAGTTGTGACTTGTGCCCATCACATGATCAAAGAAACCACCGTCGCTACAGGGTTAAATGAAGGTTGTGATGGAAACTATCATGGGAAATTTTTAGATGGAGCCCCTCAAGGTTCATCTTTTATATATTTCGTGGGGAGCCAGCCTGATTCTGGTCGAATAGAATCATTTTTAGAGTCAAATGAACCTGCCCTTGATATGTGGTTGGGGGCCCATACTCATACGCATCCAGACGATGTGGTAAATGGGAGAAGTCATATTGAACAAAAATATGGAGTTAATTTCGCCAATATTTCAGCTTTAACCAAATATCACGGCCATACATGCATGCCCATGAGCCGAAGATTAACATTCACTGAAAATAGCGATTCAGTAAAAATAGAATGTTATTTACATACTAGTGACCATGCTCCGCAAGGCTGGTATTCTCCAGTAGAGCGAACACTCAACCTTAGGCATAAATTTAAATGGTAGATTTTAGCTAATAACAGCATCACCAGGACTAATTTTTCTTAGATGTGCCTATCAGGGAAGCCAAAGCAGCTATGAGAGTGAATCCAATACACACATAAAAAGTGTTTTGTAGCCCTATCGTGAAGGCATTTAATATTAGACCGTCACTTGCTTCATTTATCGCAGAGAGAGTTGGAGGGTGGCCCAATGAACCCATGGTTCCAGTAACAATCGCAGTTGATACTGCGATACCGACAACATTCCCAGAGTTTCTCACTAAATTTGTAAATGATGCTATGACTCCGTAACTTGCTGGGGACACTACACTCAATATAGAACTATTGTTGGAGGGCCAAAAGGTTCCTGAACCTATTGTTTGAACAATCATTCCGACTAGAACTATCATGATGGAATCTTTCGTATCTATATTTACCAGTACTAGTAACCCAATAGCAGCTACTAGCATTCCTCCCACATTAAATATACGCCAGCCATATTTGTCGGAAAGCCGACCACTGACTGGTCCAGCAACAACCATACAAAATGCGCTGGGGACTATGATCCATCCAATCATAGACGGACTGAATCCGAGAACGAATTGAAGATAAAATGGGATAAGAAACCTTACGGGTTGAGTTCCTAGAAATGATAACCAGCTCGCTAAAACTCCAGTGGCAAACAGGCTGCTACCAAACAACCTGAGATTCAGCATAGGGGATTCAACATACAATTCCCACCAAATGAAAAACCCTGCTGATGCCAAAAAGATTCCGAATCCCGTAATCACAGACAATGAATCCCAGCCGTAGCGGGATCCAAGAGTCATTGCCAGTAGTAATGAAATCAGTGTGGCTGCTGAAAAAGTAGCACCCAGCCAGTCAAAGTGGTCATTTGTCCCATCCCCGCCCCCGCTACGCTTACTATCCAAGATAAGCATAGCCGTTATTAGTGAGAGGACCCCCAATCCAGCAGTGGTGTAGAGAACTGCTTCCCAACCAAGATAATCTACCAGAAAGCCACCAATAGCTGGTCCTACAACTGCCCCTACCCCAACAACGCTCATCGTTAGACCAAGGGCTCTTCCTCTATCTTTGTCGCCAAAAGCGGATATTACCATCGCCATTGAGGTACCTTGCGTCATTGCAGAACCAACACCCTGAACTATTTTGGTACCAATCAATAATTCGATATTAGGAGAAATTGCCGCAAGGAATCCCCCAGTAGCAAAAATCATGAATCCAAGCAGATATATTTTTTTCCTGCCCAGGATGTCAGAAAGGCGCCCCATGGGTAATAAAAGTGCGGCAATGGTCAATCCATATCCAATGACAATCCATTGAGTGGTTGGCAAATCAGTATTGAACTGGTCAGCAATTGAAGGTAGTGCTACGTTGATACTGCCGTGGTCAAAAACGGAAGTAAACAGGCCGACAGATACAGCAAATAGAACCCACCATTTATAATTAACGTGACTTCCGGGGGTATTTTTTTTAACGAAATTGCCTAGCATTAGCAGGCGCACTCCAAGATTGCCCTACGCATGGTACAGCAGACGTGTTAACTTTACGAAACACATTGAGCTGTGGATGAATTTTTGTTTATGACCAAGCAACGGACTATTAAATAAATGTAAATGCAGGTAGAACAAATGTATGAATGTGAAAAATGTAATTACAGATGATCTAAACATAGGATATGAAGAGCATGGTGACTCAGAAGGTTTTCCAGTCATTTTGCTTCATGGATTTCCATATGATATTAGGTCCTGGGATAAAGTAATACCTTTTTTGGTGAATGGAGGTAAGAGGGTTTTAGTGCCGTATTTAAGAGGATATGGCCCTACTAGATTTAGGTACCCTAGAACACCTCGCAAGGCACAGCAATCTGCGATAGCTCAAGACGTTGTAGATTTTGCAAATAACCTAGGAATTAGTGAATTCGCACTATCTGGGTTTGACTGGGGAAACCGTGCAGCATGTATTGTTTCCATATTTCATCCTAATATGGTTAAGGCTTTTGTCTCAATAGGCGGATATGCGGTTCAAGATACGGTCAATAGTGAGTTACCTGCCTCGGCTGATTCTGAGGCAAAACTGTGGTATCAGTGGTACTTTAACACTGAGCAAGGACGGGTCGGACTTGAGCGAAACAGAAGAGATATTATTCGCTATCTCTGGGAAACTTGGTCACCAAGTTGGAAGTACTCAAATGAAGTATTTGAGGCATCTGCCGCATCATTCGACAATCCTGATTTCGTCGAAATCACCCTACATTCCTATAGGCATCGACACATGAATGCCACTGGTGAAGATAGGTTTGTTGAAATTGAACAGGAACTTTCAAAAGGGCCTGTAATTGAAGTTCCGTCCATAGTCCTGCGGGGTGGAGAGAGTGGGCTTTGGACTCCTTCTAGAGGTTCGGGAAAAGATAAAGAAAAATTCGGCCAACTAATTGATTGGCGGGTTGTTGATGGTGCTGGGCACGATCTTCCCGTACAAAGGCCTGAAGAGGTTTCTTCAGCACTACTGGAACTTATTTAATTCAGAGTGCAAAAAACTGGAATAAGAAATATTTAGTTCTGAGGTTTCAGGATTAAAATATCCTTACACTCTTAGCCTGACTTTCTGTTAATCCTAGCGATGGTGACGGCCAAATTGTCTCTTCAGTCCGTTACGTTTGTTGGATTTTTTCATTTCAGCGAGGCGTTTTATAAACTCGGCTGTAGTTTCTTTTTTCTTTTCCGGTCGATCTTTGGATTTGGCCATGATTATTGCTCCGTTTTACGCCTGATATTTAAAGTGCCTCATCCGTGATTTTGAAACAACCAGAAACATCTGGGCATCAGATTCTATTTTGTGTCACCCACCTATTATATTCTGTCTCGTATAAGTAGCCAAACTGATTCTCGCATCTGTTTCGCAATCCGTAATATATAGAATTAGAAATACGAATAAACATTTAATGGTTTTCACGAAATAAATAACCTTTTGTCTTGTAGGATTCAAGTCAATATAAGTAAAACGTGTAAACACTTGTTCAACCAATCCTTAATTTTATCCCTCGCAAGTAAATATCATTTAGCAGGGAGTCCTAGAAAAGATATCCTCTCAGGATTGACGGTAGCACTGGCTCTTGTACCAGAAGCAATTGCATTTGCTTTCGTCGCTCATGTGGAACCTCTTGTGGGTCTTTACGCAGCCTTTTTTGTCGGTTTTATTACCTCTGTGTTTGGTGGGCGTAGTGGAATGATTTCTGGGGCCACCGGTGCTATGGCAGTGGTGATGGTGGGGTTAGTGGTTGCTCATGGAGCTGAATATCTTTTTGCCACCATAGTTCTTACGGGCTTAATTCAGGTTTGTGCGGGACTGCTCAGGTTCGGCAAATTTATTCGTTTAGTTCCATATCCTGTTATGTTGGGGTTCGTCAACGGACTTGCCATAGTGATTTTTCTTGCCCAGTTGGGGCAATTTAAGAGTAATGACAAGTCGAAAATTGATGCTGTTTCATCGGAAGAAACGGGGCACAGTGCTCTCGATGTAGTTTTCTCAGGAGGATGGCTTCAGGGTACTGAAATGGGCATTATGTTAGCTCTTACACTACTTACTATGGCTATCATAGTATTACTTCCGAAATTACCTAATGTAGGTAAATTAATTCCGGCTCCACTTGCATCCATAATCATTGTTTCAGTATTAGCAATCGGCTTTAGTTTGGATACAAAATCGGTGGGTGATCTTGCAAGCGTATCCGGTGGATTGCCAACATTCCATATACCGACTGTGCCATTTAACCTAGAGACTTTATTTATCATTATTCCATTTGCATTTACTCTTGCTGGGATAGGTCTTGTTGAAAGCCTCCTCACCCTTACTTTGATTGACGAAATTACCGACACAAAAGGAAATCCCAATTTAGAGTGTTTCGGTCAAGGTTTGGCGAATTTGGTTTGTGGCTTTTTTAAAGCTATGGGCGGATGCGCCATGATTGGGCAATCCATGATAAATATGGAATCAGGTGGGAGAGGGCGATTGTCGGGATTGACTGCATCTATCGCTTTACTCGCATTCATATTATTTCTTTCAGGTTTGATTGAAATGATTCCATTGGCTGCTCTTACCGGAATCATGATGATGGTTGTAATTGGGACATTTGCGTGGCCGTCATTGAAACTTCTATTGAAAGTTCCTAAAGAGGACGCATTGGTTGTTATTTTGGTTACAGTTGTGACAGTAATCCAGGATCTTGCCATTGCCGTCTTGGTTGGCGTGATAGTTTCATGCCTGGTGTATGCCTGGAAATCATCTAGGCAGATTGAAGTTAGTGGCGATGATCTTGAAGGCCCTAATAATCAAACTTATCTGTTGCAGGGCAATCTGTTTTTTGCGTCTACTTCCAAATTTAAGGAGATTTTAAATCCTAGCCGATATGATGCTGACCGGGTTTTATTGGATGCTAGCGGGGTGAACCTGTGGGATCATTCTGCCCTAGAAGCGCTTGATTCTCAGACAACTAAATTTAAGGAAGTTGGAAAGACTCTTGGTCTTACAAACGTTCAACCTGAGTCGATGAAAATAATCCAGAAAGCAAAAAACGTTTATGAAATAAACATCGTAGATTAAATACTTAAGTAGACTCAGATGTTTTTTCAGTCCCTCTAGTCACCATTAATAATCGTTTCACTAACTCCCCTAAATTGAGATCCAGCTTACAGAGCTAATAATCAAAATGTTAGTATTCGCCTATTATATTTAGGCATCTTTGGGAGCTATGATTAATATGGCATCTAACCGCTTTGGGTTTGGAGAATTCCAATATGAAGTTATTCCAGATTGGGGTATTACCCCGAGCCTAGGTGTTGTGTCAGATGTGGCCACAGATTCAAATGATAGAGTTTATCTGGCCGTTCGAAACATACCTCATCCTGAAACATTGGGGGGTGAGATATTGGTCCTGGATCAGAATGGGAATACTTTGGACTCTTGGGGTCAGGATTTGTTCTCAACACCCCATGGCATCTGGATTAGCAAAGAAGACAAGATTTTCCTTGCAGATTCTAGTGACCATACAGTTCGCTCATACACTACAGAGGGTCATTTAGAATTCACTATTGGCACCGCAGGAAAAACAGGAGATCCAGGATGTCCATTCAACAGGCCTACTCGAGCTGTCCAATCAGATTCAGGCACGATATTTGTGTCTGATGGGTATGGTCAAGACAGGATTCATAAATTCACAGATAAGGGGGAGTGGATCATGTCCTTCGGGGAAACTGGTAAAGGGTCCGGGTTTCTAAATCTTCCTCATGATGTAACTATCGGACGCAATGGCGAAGTATTCGTATTGGATAGAGAGAATAGACGATGTCAGGTTTTTGATCAGGAAGGCACCTATATATCTGAGTTTGAAGGATTACGTTCTCCGAACGACATGGTTATAGACGAAGCAGGATTTTTTCACATTGCAGAAGGTTGGTATCAGGAGATAGCTTCCATCTGTGTCATGTCACCAGAAGGCAGTATTATTGGGCGCTGGGGAGAAAGGGGTGATAAACCAGGAGCTTTTCAAGGAGCACCCCATGGCTTATGGATAGATTCAAAAGGAAACATGTACGTTGCCGAAGTTGCTGCCAATAAAGCAATTCACAAATTTGCCAGAATTTGAGGCATGTCAGAGTCCTGAGTCAAAAATGTTACTACAGAAAATGAGGTGACTAATTGCGGAAATGGAGAGAGATTCTATGATAACTAAGTTCGATGCTTTTTATGGCGGGCATGTTGAAATCGAGGATTTTGGATTCCAGGGCATTCCAGTAGATGATCGTTGGCTGTCGGATAAACATTTGTCGACGGCTTTAGATATTGCGAAACAATTTGCTACCTTAATGGATGAAAAAGGTTTTGACACCCTATGGCTTTCCGAGCACCACTTTCAACGCGAAGGCTATGGTTGTATTCCTAATATTCCAATGCTAAGCATTTACTTATCGCAATTTACAAAGGATTTAAATTTCGGTGGGTTTTTTAATGTTGTCACTGCTTGGCACCCCCTTAGATTGGCTGAAGATTTTGCTATGGCAGATATTCTCACCGGTGGAAGGACTCGACTAGGGGTCGGAAGAGGCTATATAGCTCGGGAAGTTGAAACCTTAGGAGGTTTTTTAGAGGATAACGATGCTAACAGGGAATTATTTGAGGAGCAGATAGAAATACTTAGAAAGGCTTGGAATGCCCCTTCATTTAGTCACCACGGTAAGCACTATCAAATACCAGCTGATGTAACGCATCGAGGTAGCAAACTAAAAGATGTGACCGTTGTCCCCAGGCCTCTTCATGGAAAGGTCGAAATGTGGCAGCCGATTACGAGTGCCACCCAAAGAGGATATGACTTTATGGTCAAACACAACATTAACGGCGTTATAGCCACGACCGGGGATGCGGCGGACAGGTTTGCCAAGGAATATCAATCTGCTTTGCTACGAATTGGAATCGAATCAGAATTGGGGTCGAGATTAGCAATTGGATGTCAAATACACATTTCTGAAACTAAGGAAAAAGCACTCAAAGAAGCAGAACCTTTTTATCAAGAAGCATTGAAGGGATTGGCACCGCTCGGTAGGTTTCCTGATCTTTCACCTGATCAGATTAAATCTACGTTCGACCCTAAGTTAGCTCCATTGTCAGGATTACCGACTATCCGGGACGCTGTGGATGAAGGTTCTTGGATCTGTGGACCCCCTGAGCATGTGAGAGAAAAATTGCAAGAATTACAGGAAAGATTCCCGGGTCTTGATAGAGTGTTTGTAGCAGCTGGTGGTCTGGGAATTCCTCCAAGTGCTATGTTGGCTGATATAGAGTCTTTCTCAAATGAAGTTATGCCATTTTTCAATAAAGTGTCGGCATAGCATTAAAGGATTTATTGGAGTGTCTTTTTGTAAATAAAAATCCGTTCCGATAGGTATAGTCAAAAGATCAAATTTTTCATGTAAATTAGGAGACATATTCATGAGTATAAAAGTTATTATTTCAGCGGACGTAAAGGATTTTGATAGTTTCAGTAAAGTATTTAATGGTGAAGGACCGCAGAATGCTCGAAAGGAAGCGGGATTTATAGCAGAAGATCATAAGAACCTAGATAATCCAACTAATGCAGTTGTAATCGGTACAGTAGATTCCAAAGAATCTTTCCAGGCATTCTTTAATACACCAGAACAGGCTGAGCGTATGAAGAGCGCTGGCATCGTATCAGAACCCAAAGTAACTTTTTTGGCCAACTAATACATATCTGACTTCAGTTTTTGGGTTGATGTTGCTTAAGAAATCGGCGAGCGTGGGTCACTGCAGTTTCTATGTTTTCCGGAGTATCTTTCCATGGGAAAATAGTGGTTTCTGAATTAGGCGCTAGATTGGCCACTTCTATGGCAGTTTCATAGGGGTGAGCTGGAACGTTGTCTGGAGCTACCAAGATAGGGGTCTTTAGTGAACGTACGAAATCCCGGGATGCTGTAAATACAAAGTCCGCCCGATTTGTATACATATTAGTGAGAAAGTCGTGGATATTGTCCATGCTGATGTCTGGATTTCTTTTAGATAGTGGTGGTCCCCAGCGATCGATGTTATTTTGATAGAAAATGTCAGGATGTTCAGAAGTGAATCCACTGGGCTGCATTAATGCAGCTGCAGGGATTCGATCTGGAGCTAATCTCAATAAATTGTGAATCATGGGACCTCCAATACAGAATCCCATAACTAAAAATTCCTGTATGCCCAGATGATCCATAAGTCCTAATTGGTCATCTGAGTATGCGTCCCATGGCCTGTCAATTTCGAGCGGCCCACTGGATTGGCCTAAATCGGCATTTCGCAAATCAGCTGCTATGCATCTAAAGTCATTTTTGTACATTTGCATCGGGTTGAATGGAACAGATGTATCCAGAGAAGCAATTGATGAATTGAGACCTCCCCCAGGTATGATGAGCAAAGGAAATCCTTCACCAACCTCCTCATAGTAAATGCTGACTGGTCCTCTTTTGTAAAATGGCATTGCTTACCTCTGTTGTTGAAAAAGATTCTAAAAACTAGGTTTAGTTGGGTACGGGGTGAGCTGTAATTCATGGGTCCAGCAAGATTTATCTTGTGTATGTAGATAGTAGAAAGCTTCCGCGATTTTGACCGGATTTATTATAAATTCCGGGTTTTGTTGAGATCGAGGCATCGCTCTTGTTCCTGGAGAATCGATGGTGCCATCGATGACAACATTGGCGACATGGACTCCGAATTCAGAATATTCCTCCGTAAGAACCTGAGCCAGAGTACGCATCATTACTCTTGGATAATAAAGTGACTGCCCGGTCATTCTCTTTCGACCTCGTAGTGATTGAGCATTATTGGAAATTAGGAACGAACCTTGGCCTCTTTCCCGCATTGAGGGCATTACTTCTTTGGCTACCAAAAAAGGACCTCTGACAGAAATGTGTTGGGCGGTTTCCAGCATTTCCAGTGGAATGTGTTCAAGCAATTCTTTTTCTGGAGGAAGGTCGCGTCCTTCAAGATAACCTGCATTGTAGACTAAGACATCAGGTTCACCGGCTTCTTTCCGTATTTGCGAAAAAGCATTTGATATAGAGTCACTTGATACCAAGTCCAACTCTACGATCATACTCTCTCCACCTTGTTCAGCAATTGCGTCTTGGAGTTTGGATGCATTTGCACTGGTACGGGTTGTGAGGACGACAAAAAAACCTTCTTGAGCAAACTTTTGAGCTATTGCACCTCCCCCTCCCCAGCGAATGCCTACAGGCAAATCACTATCGTCAAGATTGTCGCCATGAACCAATCTCGTGTTACGGCCATCAGATTGCCACTTGGACGTGGCCCCTATGACGACTGCTACGGGTTTTTTGTTTGAATTCATGTCACACTCCCCTATTAGTAAATGTTAACCAAATATGCTAGATGATATCGTTTAGGAATCTGAGCCGCATTGTATCTGATCATTTAGGAGTTTTGATAAATGGATGAAATAAATATTGGGTTTATCGGTCTTGGCAATATGGGACAACATATGTGCCTTGCTTTAATACAAAATAACTATAAGGTGACTGTGCACGATATAAACAGAGATGCCGCTTTACCCGCATTGGAATTAGGGGCTACATGGGCAGATACTCCAAGTGAGCTCGCCAGTCAAAACGACATAATATTTACATCATTACCAGGTCCTACTGAGGTTGAAGCTGTTGCCACAGGTGAGGATGGCATAATCGACGGGATAGCTAGTGACTCGGTATGGGCCGACCTAAGTACCAGCTCCCCTGAGTTAATGAGGCGGCTGCAGGAAACTTTTGCTTCTAGAGGTGCCTCAATATTAGATGCTCCTGTAAGCGGGCGCCGATCAGATGAAAATGGTGTTACATTAAATGGAGTTTTATCAATCATGGTGGGTGGGCACGAGAACATCTATATGAAACTCAAACCCATTTTTGAATCTTTTGGGAATAGGGTCACCTACACGGGTGAAATAGGTACTGCAACGATCTGTAAGCTTGCAAATAATATGTTCCAATATGGCTTGGAACGTTTATTAGTCGAATCACTCACACTTGGTGTAAAAGCGGGGGTGCCTGCAGAGACACTTATGCAGTGCATAAGAAACGGTGCTGGTGGGAGTGGTCGAATCCTAAATGTATCGATGCCGGATACATATTTGCAGGGTAAATTTGATGGCGGAACTGGATCGGAATCAACTTTTCCTATCTCTAGAAAGGATATGGCACTGGCGTTGGAATTAGGACGTGAACTTAACGTGCCTCTTCAAATAGCTACTGGGACCTACAATGATATGACAGCAGCCGTAAATAGAAAGGAATGGGCTGATTTAAATTACAGGGTTTATCACCTTCTTCAGGAAGAAAGGGCGGGTAACGTCGAGGTTAGAATTAATCCTGAGAAGTGAATGATTTTAAATGGAAGTTTTGCAGCAATCCAAATTGTCAGGTGTACTTCAAAAATATTTGGTTATATAAACTGTAGTTTGGATGTGCCGCCCCCAAGATTCCGGGGACGGCTGGGTGGTTGAAGTAATTTATCTTTCCCCCCAATAACCCATATCCTTTCGTCGCTGTACATTGTCACTGACTGGTAGAACCTCTACGGGTCCCATAGCGAGGTGGAACTCTAGTAGAGAGGCTACATCTTCGAATGTGTCGGCTTTAAGAACTGCGAAGCTACGGTGAGAAACAGGATGTCCCCAGGCTCCTATAACCTCTACCGCATCATTTCCTTCGACCCAAGCTTGCCCTGATTTTGCTGCCTCCGGTCCATGCAGCACCCTGGTGCAAGTACTGTGGTCGTGTTGTGCACTGATATGAAAAAGCATAATAATACCTCCGCATTGAATATATATTTTTGGCACTATACATCAAAAAAGAAGCTTAATTAGTCTTTTACATCAAGAATAATCTTTTGAAATACGGCTATATTGCTATCCCAAATTCTGTTTTGAATTCTTTCCAAACCGCTTCTTCTATATCAACGGTGGCACTAGAGAAGACTTGATTGAATTCGGTGACATTAGAGGGTCCAGTAAGAACAATACCGTTACCGCTGACTGGGGCATCTAGTGCAAACTGGATAGCCAAATCTCTGATATTTAATCCTCGAGTTTGGCACCATTCCCACATCTTGTGTGCCATAGGATATATGGAAGGGTCCATCCTGCTTCCCACCAGTGACGGGGGTAATTCATCTTTGCCATTAATAGTCCCTCTGAATATAGGTTCCGGTCCTGCTAGAAGAGATCCCGTTAAAGGACTGGCTAAGATTATTCCCACGTCGTCCCTCAATGCCAGTGGAATGGAGGTTTTTGCGAGAGACTGTGAAAGCAAAGTATAGTCCAAGAAAGAGAGAATAATATCCATTTCTCCGGTTTCTATAGCACGTTTATGGAATTCATGTTGCCTCACACCAATACCAATATGCCCAATTTTGCCTTTTGCTTTCCATTCCAACATAACGTCTAAACAGTGACCCAAAGGCGTTTCTATATCGTGTCTAGGGCCGTGTATCAATACTGAATCTATATAGTCTGTATTAAGCAGTTTAAAGCTGTTTCCCAGGCTCCAAGTTGTTGCTTTTCTGGAAAAATCTCTTAGATATTTAGGATGAGAACCCACTTTGGTTTGAAGATATACCTTATCTCTTAACCCACCGGACAAAGCTAACCCAACCCTATATTCACTCACACCATATTCTGGGGAGGTATCTACGAAGTTAATTCCTTGATCAATCGCTGTGTGAATTGTGGAAATTGCCTCATCGTCAGGGCGATTTTTATCCCCCAGATAACCACCTCCTAAACCTAGAGATTTTGGTTTCATTTCGGTTCGTCCTAAACGGCGAATTTCCAAATTGGGCATTCTCACTTCTCCCTGACTCTGATGAATCGTAAAGTAATTTTGTGCTCACATTAGGCAAGTTTATCAGTTGCCCAGCTAGATTCGATCAAGCTGTATAATGCCGGTATTTAGCCGCCCAAAGTAGTAACAGAGGTAGATCAAAATTTCAAAAATACACATTCAAAATTGCACAATTTATGACGGTAGCGGGTTAGTGCCAACTTCAGGGGATATATTGATCGAAGATGATCGCATAAAGGTGGTAGGCGATGTAGGTGAAGTTGATGGCGCGAGGATTATTAATGGAACGGGCCTTGCTGCCTCTCCAGGTTTTATCGATACTCACACCCATTCAGATGGGTCACTTCTTGAAAATCCCCAGCATGCCAATAGCCTTCGACAAGGAGTAACAACAGAGATACTTGGACAAGATGGGTTGTCGTATGCACCTTTGTCTAAGGAAAATTATCTTGCCAACAGACAATATCTTTCCGGTATTTTAGGCTTGCCTTCAACCGAACTGGATATGTCGTCAGTGGCGAGTTTTAAGTCGCATTACCACAACAAAGTGTCTATAAATACAGCCTACTGTATTGCCCACGGGGCGATTCGTCTCGAAACAGTAGGGTTCGAAGATGTCCCCTTAAGGGGCACTAATCTGGATAAGGCCAAAGATTTAATACGAAGAGGTATGGAAGATGGGGCCGTCGGTTTGGCTACTGGCATGTCTTATTTTCCAAACGCTTGGAGTGATACAGAGGAACTAATAGAACTTTGTAAAGTTGTCGCAGAATATCAAGGCGTGTATGTGACCCACTTGAGGGATAAGAATACCGACAGAGCCTTTGGCGATGGAGGGGTGCCCGAGGCATTGGAAATCGGACGTAAATCTGGTGTAAAAGTGCATTTTTCGCATTTTCGTACGGATGAGGGTACCGCGGGGCAGGTGCAAGCCCGGACTGAACTAATTGACGAAGCGATCAAGGAGGGTGTAGACGTATCACTTGAGCTTTACCCCTACCCTACAGGTAGTACATTTCCATTGAGTTTTTTACCAAGTTATGCCCATGAAGGTGGCCCTAAAGCGGTAATGGATCGATTGAGTGATTCTGATGAAAGAAGACGTTTATCGGATTACTTAGACAATGATTACCCACGCCCAATACATGACGCAGTTTTTTCTTATGTACCAATGAATCCGGAACTTGAAGGCATGTCTCTTCCTCAGGCTGCCTCTTTAAGAGGGAAAAGCCTTGGGGAAACCCTTTGTGAGATTCTGCTTGAAAATGAAGGCCAAGTCGGATATTGGGGCTCTCCACCGGTGAGCATATCCATTTGGGATCAAATAAATCGGGATGCTATGGAATTGTTATCACGGTCAGACTATATGATAGGCAGCGATTCCATTCCATTGGGTAGTAACCCTCATCCTAGAGCCTACGGGACCTTCCCTAGGATAATTGGTAGATTTCAGCGGAAATACAACGTAATGAAACTTGAACAGACTATCCAAAGACTGACTGACAACCCAGCACGGAGGTTCGGATTGGAATCAAGAGGCCGTATTAAGCCAGGATATTTTGCTGATATTGTCTTGTTTAATCCTGATTCAATTATTGACAATTCAACCTATGATGACCCTGTTCAATATCCGACGGGTATTCCCTATGTGATTGTTAACGGGGATATAGCCGTTGACAATGAAATATGCACAGGAAACTTCAGCGGAAGAGCAATTCCGTAATCGGTCTCTCGACCTTGAAATGAATCTAGATGAGGTTACCCACAGCTTTGATCTTTACTCGCAACGCGTTGCTTGGTAGATAGGTTAAAGGGATTTCTTCTATATCAACAATCTCTATTGAATTTGGGTCTCCTCCTGCCTCGATGGCCTTTCCAGCTGCTTCATTTTTGGCAAGTTCTAAAGCTTCTTCCCTGCTCATATCGGTAAGTGAATACACCTTTTCAATCTGTCCGCCTACTTGAGAAATGGCAGCTCCAATGGCATTGGCCACCTCCGCATTAGTCGGACGTAGTACATCAGAGGCACCTTCAAAGTTGTTTTTTATTAGTATGCTGCCTCCGCCTACCAACACTACAGGAACTGGCTTAGCGCTGACCTTCAATTGATCAACGACGTCCTCGACTCGAGTTTGTATTTCTTTTATGGCGGATTCTGCAAATTCTGGATCAACATCTGCCACGAGATTTCGATCTCCAACTTCAGTAATTCCTCTAGCCACTGCTATGTCTGTTGCAGTTAGTTGGTCACCACCAAAAACGATTCCTTGGCTTGTGAGTTTATACCCTACGCTTTCAGGACCAATTGTAAGGGGGTTCTTTTTGATTAAAGACCCACCTCCAAGTGCAACAGAAAATACATCCGGCATTCTAAAATTGGTTCTTACACCTGCAACATCTACAGCCACGGCAGCTTCTCTTGGGAAACCACGCATTAGCATTCCTCCATCAGTGGATGTGCCCCCAATATCTATAACCACAGCATCTAGAACGCCAGAAAGAAAAGCTGCTCCTCTCATGCTGTTAGTTGGCCCTGAAGCTATTGTAAAAACAGGGTAATTAGAGGCAAATTCTGACTGCATCAAGGTTCCATCATTTTGACTAAAGAATAATGGGACATTTAATCCTGCCGACGACATTGCTTTGCGAATCGCGTCAACAGTTTTCGTCGCTACTTCTACTAAACAGGCATTTAGCATAGCCGCATTCTCTCTTTCAAGTATCCCAACCCGGCCGATTTCTGAAGATAAAGTGATGCTCATTTCCGGTGCTACTGATTTGATGATTTCAGCCGCATTTTTTTCATGTTTGTCATCAACTGGAGAAAAAACTCCACACACGGAGACCGACCGAATACCATCATCAAGCATTTTTTGGCTTATATCTATTAACTCTTTTTCATTAATTGGTGAAATCTCTCGGCCGTCATATTCGTTTCCTCCGTTCGCCATGTAAGTATGAGCACCTATCGACTGTTTTAGATCATCCGGCCAGTCCACTAATGGAGGTAACATTGTAGTAGCGGGCAAACATAGTCTTAATGACGCTGAAGGTGCTAAATCTCTTCTCTCTAGGAGAGCGTTTACAAAGTGAGTGGTGCCTAGCATCACTGCATTTATTTGCGAATTATCTGGGCTGGAACTGGTAAGAGAGTTAATGCAGTCAATGATCCCCGATGTAACGTCAGTTGTCGTAGGATTTTTCACCTTACTCACTAACACATCACCGTCCATTAAAACGGCATCTGTATTAGTTCCGCCAACATCAATTCCTATATGCATGAGCTAATGAGACCTTCCAATGGGTTTATTTGTTGATTCCCTTAACATTTTTAATTTAACTCTAGATCTGCATATTCAACATCATATCCAAATGCTGAAGGTCCGGCCGTAGCTAATCCTTCTGGAGTCTTCCATAAATCCGGTCCTGGGAATCCAAGCACAGTAACTCTAAAGCCATATTTTAAGAGCTCAGTTGTTATTGGTTCTCCTCTCTCAGTGTCTACGATACATATCAAGTCAGGAACGATGCAGACTATTTGTGAATTTAGCTTCGCAATAAGATTTTCGTTTTGAAATTCAATGGTCATTTGATCTGATTGGTTTTGTCCCATGCCTTCGATCACTACTTGCCCTCTTGCGAATCCAGCCGTGGTTTGCCTGTCAAGATCTACTATTTTGCCCTGGAATAAAATTTTTCCTGGATGAACATCTAACAGAGCCTCGATGGGATCAGAGTGGACAGCACGAGCGTTCTTCACAGCATCACCTAGGCGTTTGGTTAAACTCAGAGAATCTAGAACAGCTGTCGTTTGTACCTGATGAGCTGTCATAGGAGCTAAGGCATAACATGCTACCCCACCCATTTGAATGGTAACTGCACGAGCCATCCTTTCGACCCATTTGGCATCAAGTGCCTCTGTAATTAAGGAGGTGTTCCCTTTTTCGTCACACACCGCCATCGGATAGGCTGGCACTCCATATACAAAATAAGTTTTCATTTGAACTTCCGGATAAGCCCTACCCATTCCATCCGCATCGACCACGGGTAATCCAGATAGTGACGCTGGTATGAGAGGTTCAAGAGAATTACTTCCACCTATTTCATTGGAGATAATTGCAGTCGCTTTTTTACCCGTGAAATCTTCTATAGCCCGTAAGGCGTAATACGATTGTTTGTCTCGTACTTTTTCTATTCCTACGGTGGGGGCCCCAATTCCTCCGACACAAACAATTAGATCCTCTTCGCCGAGCTCATCGTGAGAAAGAACCTTTACTGGCCCATTTTCTCGGATCATTTGCCTGGCTCGAAGCATGCCTATATATGGGTTTCCACCTCCACCGGTCCCCAATATTCCCGCGCCGATGGCTATTGATTCAAGATCGTCTTCTGAAATATGCCACATATGATTAACCAAACTTTAGATTCAATTATTTTTATAGACTATCAGTGTTCCTGAGTATTGGTCACGTTGGTTTTAGAGCAGTCTGTTTACTGGTAGCTTAACCCGCTTTGAAAAAAAGAAAGCCCTTGCCTGAATGCTAAATTAAAGCTCCGCGTGTATATATGCTTCTGGGTGTCGGTATTATCCAACTTGCTAAAACCACAATTAAGAAAGCAATTCCACCTGCCGATAGTATTAATGAAGGGTTATAAAAATCTGCCAGAATTCCATTAGCGAAATAAGAGAAGCTCATAAGTCCTCCAGCATGGATTAGGTAGATGCTGGTTATTCTGCCCCTTAGATAGTCCGGCGACACTGATTGAATTATTATTGTGGCAATCGTCATAAAAGCAGCATGTGATGTGCCAATAATGACGGTTCCTACTAAAGCGGGTATTAAAGTACGGGCCATTGCCAATGTGTGATTGCCTAAAGAGCTTAATACAGCAGAAATTACAAATAACCTGCCCAAAGTACTTTGCGCACTTACTGGGGCTAAACCCAAGGTGGCGATGAGTGCCCCCAGGCCTATCATCATGTGCATATACGCCACACCTTGCCCTCCAGAGGTCAATTGATTTTCGGAGACTGCTGGAAGAAGTGATTCAAAAGACATTACTAAAGTGCAGTGAAACATCACGAGGTACATTACACTTCTCAAAATAGGGTGGCTGTAGATGTACTTGAAGCCTAGGAAAGTGTTATTCAGAAGACCTTTCCCAGGGTCAATTCGTCCTGTTGAAATAGCTGTAATTTGAGCTGTAAGAAAGACTCCTATTGCGTAGGCTATAACGCAAGCTAGGAAGATCCATTTTATGTCTGACAATCCCATAAGAGGTGCGATAAGGCCTGGTCCTACGAGTCGAGTTGCGTAATAACCAGCAGAAATCAAAGTGTATGCGTTCGGTAATTGAGTTGACGGTACAAGATTGGCCGCGAGTGCTTCAATGGCACCCATGTGGGTAGCACGAGCAATTCCATTCAATACAGCTAAAACAAGAATGTGCCAAACTTCTATAAGTCCGGTAAATATTAGAATCGTTAGTATCACGCCATGAAAAAGGCTAAGTAAGTAAGCTGCTATTAAAATATTTCGGCGCGAAAATCTGTCGGTCAAAAAACCTACGATAATCGGAGCAAAAAACCAAGGAATCATAGCAGCAAAAAAAACCGCCCCAACCCAACTACTGGGGTTGTTTTCAGCTAGGTTGAATATTAACCAACCTTCTGCGGCGCCAAGCGCCCATGAAGAAGACTCCCCTACAACATGGCCGATCCACATGATTCTGTAATTCCTGTGAGACAACGCAGGTAAGAAACGTTCTTTGATCGGCATAAATCAAATAGCCTTGTTGGTTGTTATTAGGTTTGAATTCGGATGTATCAAATCATATCGTTTGGGTATTTCAACCCAAGATATGTTTTTTTATGTGGAATCATTACGTACGATACGCCCGTCTTTAACGACCATACATACGTCCTGGAGATTACTAATATTTTCCAAAGGATTGCTGTTCAAGATGATGAAGTCAGCTTTTTTATTTGGTTCGATGGTTCCGTTTTTATCTTCTGCTAGGCATACTTCTGCCGAGGTAAGAGTTGCAGCCGTTATAGCTTGGTGCTCTGTCATGCCACATTTAACTAACATTTGGGTTTCAAATAGAGCACCGTAAGGTAAGTCAAGATCGGACCCAGAGGCAATCTTGACGCCCGATTCCAAGGCTTTTTTGAACCCTGACGCATGCATTTCAGCTGCTTCTATAGCCCTTTCTCTATAACTCTCATCAATTGGGTGTTCTTTCATCCAGTCGAGCTGAAATTCCGAGTCGGCGAAAGCCTCGCCCCTGTTCATATGGGTAAGACTCAGTGTTGGAACATAGTAGGTTTTCGAGTCTGCCAGCATATTGATGGCTTCATCATCAAATTGGTAGCCGTGCTCAAGGGTATGCGCTCCCAATGAGATAGCTTTTTTGATTCCGTCAACTCCGCCTGCATGGGCAACAACTTTATACCCCCTTTGTTCACAGACATCGAAAGCGGCCTTAAGTTCATCTTGCAAAGGGAATGTATTGGGCATTTTGTCCCATTGTGGTCCCATAACACCTCCCGTCAGATTAAGTTTTATAAAGTCCACCCCATTTTTAATCTGCTCCCTGATTGTTCGAATGTATTCAGTTGGACCATCAACTTCAACAGCACACCCACTTTTTAAAAAATGACCTGCGGTGGTGGTTATAAACCAACCACAGGTATATAGGTTGGGACCAATATATTGACCTGAATTAAAAGCTTCTTTCCAGGCAACATCTATAAAGTCTTTTTCGCCTACAGCTCTTAACGACGTGATACCAAGATTGAGTGCTCTTCTACAATTCTCACCTGCACGCACTGTTCTTTGGGCTGTAGTTTCATCTCTTGCTTCATGGTCGGGTATCCCTCTTCCTATATGCGTGTGTACATCCCACAGACCAGGGAGCAAGTATTTATTTCTCAAATCTATGGTCTGGATGTCAGAATTGTCTGAGAAAGCACTTTCCGATACCTCAGCGATTTCGCCATTTTCAACAGCAATATGAACTTCTCTAGGTTCAGCGGAAAGTGCATCGATTACAGTACAATTTACGAACCTTGAATTGCGGTTTTCCATTATCTGGTTTGTTCCTTCATTTCAGCCTAGTAGATATAATTCCGACCTGATTTGAGTTGACTGTACCATGTATATCGTCCCCTTGCTCTGGATGAGACAATTAACAGTAGTTTTGTTTTATGATGAAATTCCCCATAAACATAAGTTCTGGAAAACTAGAATATGAAGTCACCGAGAACACAAATATTTGCATCTGGAGAATATGAATCTAGGATTCGCAAAGTAAGAGAAGGGATGGAAATAAATGGGCTCGATGTTCTGGTAATTCATAGCCCTGAGAACATATATTACCTGTCAGGTTATCAAACCCCAGGATACTACTGGTACCAGGCGTTGGTTCTCCCACTTAACTCAGAAGCTATTTTTATAGCACCCCCGCATGAAGCTGCCCTGATTCCTGAATTTAGTTGGGTTGAAGATTCACGTGTATATCCTGACACCTCTGACTGGGCCCAGATAACTGGTGAGATCTTGAAAGAATTAAGTTTAACCAGAAGTTCGATCGGGTTAGAAACTAAGTCACGATTCCTAACGGTGGATTTTTACCAAAGTATTCAGTCGCTCCTGCCAGATGCTCAATTAATCGATGGTAGTGGCATTGTAGAATCTTGCCGATTAATAAAATCAGCCAGTGAAATTGAGTATATGAGGAAAGCAGCGGATGTTTCTTCCAGGGGAATGAAAGCAGGAATAAAGGCTGTGATTGAAGGAGCTTCTGAATTGGAAGTAGCTGCAGCAGTACATTCTGAATTAGATATGGCAGGTTCAGAATATACTGGGTTACCGGCCTTTATAACCTCTGGGGAAAGGTCCCATTTGGTCCATGCCACATGGTCCCCAAAACAGATTGATTCCGGAGATCTGGTTTTTATGGAAATACCTGGCAGTGTAAATAGGTATCATGCGGCACAATCTAGAAGTGTTTTTGTTGGAGAGCAGACTCAAAAGCTAATCGAAGCCAACCGAGTAGCCACGGAAGCATTGGAAACAGCAAAAGCCTCGATGAAGCAGGGAGTCGCCGCGAGTTCTGTGTTTAAAGCAGGTAGTTCTGTAATAAATGAGGCTAATATTGGGTACAAACAAGGGAGAAGAATTGCCTACGGGATTGGAACAGCTTTTCCGCCTGGCTGGGATGAAGGCGACATATTTTCGATCAATATTGATGAGTCTAGACCGTTATTGTCAGGAATGTGTTTTCATTTGATAACGACTATGAGAGTTCCAGGTCTAGGGGCAATTGGCTGTAGCGATACTGTGCTTGTAACGGATGATGGGGTAGAAACCTTGACTAATCAGATCAAGCCAGGGGTTCAATACTAGATATAGATATTTCGTAAATTCAGCAAAATATTATTACCAATTCACTTTAAATTTTGAAATCAACCATTAATCAGACTCCTATACGATCAGTAATTTTTGTGGTGATCGGATCTGCTTTTATTGCTGCTTGCACAGTTTTAGCAAAGATCGCCCAATCTGACATTTTTGGAGACCCCTTGCACCCGCTTCAAGTTGCTCAGGGTCGATTCATGTTCGCATTTATAGCCGTTGCTTTTGTAACTCCTTTACTTCGCCCTGAATTTACCAAACCAAGCCTGGTCATTCATAGTGTAAGAACTATTTGTGGTTACAGCGCGGTAAGTTTGTTGTTTGCAGCTGCGGCAATTATTCCTGTCTCTGACGCCACCGCCATCAAATTCTTAAACCCGGTATTTGCTATGTTTTTTGCCTTGCCTATTCTGAGGGAAAAAATAGGTCCTCTACGCTGGATTGCGGCGCTTATAGGGTTAGCTGGGTCTATGATACTGATTCGCCCTACAGCGGGTTCATTTGAACCCGCTGCTTTGATGGCCTTGACGGCATCGGTAGCTGCAGGTCTAGAGATGATTTTAATAAAGATTCTGACAGGCAGAGAAAGTCCTATACAAATTCTGCTCATTAATAATGCGATAGGGTTATTCTTGTCGAGCATAGCATTGATAGCGGTTTGGGATACCCCGACTACTGGACAATGGTTCGTATTAGCAGCGATTGGATTTTTAATGGTTATTGGCCAGGCCTTCAATCTCCAGGCATTTAAACGTGCTGACGCTACTTTTGTATTACCATTCTCTTACAGTACTTTAATTTTTGTGACTATTTACGACTTTTCAGTGTTTTCCGTTGTTCCTGATTTGGTTAGCTACTTGGGTTCAGCAGTTATCGTTTTTGGAGCTTTTTTGCTCACACTACCCGAGATCCGAAAATCAAAGCTTGTTCTTTAACGGCCTATCCAATTTGGTTTTCTATATTCATAAGATGTTCCATCACTTTTATGCATTCATCAGTGTTACTGGTTTGAAAATCAAACGTCAGATTTTCTATCCCTAGATCTCTACAGTGTTTGATATCTTCAGTAACAGCTTGAGTTGAATCAATTACAGCTGCTTTAGAGCGTATCCTTGAGTTAGTTTCAATCCCAATATCCGTGAAATGTAGAGTTCTCTTTAGGGATATTGATATCTCATCTCGGTTGCGACCATACTCTTCACACTGTTGATTAATGAAGGGAAGCATATTTTCGATTTGGTCAGGATCAAGCCTTGTGGGATGCCAAGTGTCTCCAAATCTAACGGTCCTTCTCACAGCCCTTTTTGTATGGCCGCCCACCCATATAGGAATCCCGTTCGGTTTTTGAATTGGTTTGGGGAAAAAGGCAATGCCAGAGAAATCATATGTTTCACCATGGAATTCTGTGACATCAGAAGTCCACAATTGCTTAAATATTTGCAGATATTCATCCGTTGCAAGGCCACGTCTTTCAAAAGGAGCGTTTAGTGCTGCAAATTCCTCTTTCCACCATCCTACTCCAGCTCCACATATGACCCGTCCTTTTGTGAGTACGTCTAAAGAAGCGAACATCTTTGCTTGTAGGATTGGGTTTCTATAGGGAATTATTGCTACAGAGGTGCCCAGATTTATCTGACTGGTTTGCGAAGATATGAAACTTAGTAGCGTAAATGCATCAAGTTGAGGGTCTTCAGCATTTGCTGTGAAACGGCCATCCTCAGTGTATGGGTACAGGTTTGTTTCGGTGATGGGTAGGACTATGTGGTCAGCTGCCCAAAGTGAATGGAATCCAAGGTTTTCGGCTGCCACGGCGAATTTAATTAACTCGTCCGGATTTATGTGTTTAGGTAATACGATTCCATACTGCATAGGCAAATCCTCTATGTCTGAAATTCATTACAAATATTCAAAAATTCATTTGATTAATTCTTTCTACATGTCAGGTTATATAAAACCGACTAGTTACTAGTCAAATGACCTATGTCATATACAACTCTTTAAAGATAATATGGAACAACTCACCCTCACATGATAATGTTGCGTACCGAGGATATATCAGTGTTTTAGATGGAGGAAAATTCATGCCTACTTTTGATATGAAACCAGTTGAGGTTTCTCAGGAAATTCTTGATGCATTGAAAGAAATACCAACGGCTACGATCTACAATGCGCTTCGCTCATTTGGGTCGACCTTTTGCGTTTGTGAGGGTATTCAAAACTTCACTCCGTTTATACCCGGCAAGGAGCGTTTTGCTGCAAGGGCAAGAACTTTAAGATTCATGCCGATCCGTCCGGACATAAATAATGACAAACCAGGCGGAATAGATTCACCTGAGTATATTGCAATGGGGCGCTGTGGGCCGGGAGATGTGTTGGTTGCAGATATTGGAGGGAGAGTGCAAGACGTCGTTGCAGGTGATGTGAAATTACTACAGCTAGCTATGAACAATGCTGATGGAGTAGTAATAGACGGGGCGATAAGAGATCTAGATGTATTGATAGATGAAAAATACGATCTGACTATATACGCCAAAGCAAGAAGTTTTCACGGAAATCCATCCAGTCTTCCTGCCGAAGAGAATGTCCAGATACAGTGCGGCGGTGCTTTAGTACGCCCGGGAGACGTAATGGTGGGGGATAACGATGGTGTACTAGTTGTACCTTCTTGGATGGCGCAATCAGTCCTGGAATGGGCTGAAGAGCATGAAGGGGCAGAAAACCTTGTGAAGGACAAAATAAAAGCTGAAGGAGTTCCTCCAGGTAAATATTATCCGCCTACTGAGGAGACAATAAAAGAGTGGCGAAAACTAAATAATCGCTAGTCAAACATTTCCGTTCCAACAAAAAAACAGATAGAAACGGTGAGCTCAATGAAAACTTTTGCAATGGCGTTGGATCTGGTTGATGATCCTTCTTCAATCGAAGAGTACAAGGAATATCACATGAATGTCTGGCCTGAAGTGAAAGAAGGCTTACTAAGTATTGGGATTGAGGATATGGAGATATATCTCTTAGGGGATAGGTTGTTTATGGTCGTTGATACCAAAGATGATTTCGATATTGAAACAGATTTCCAAAGGTATACCGAATCTTCGGAAAAGGCGGCTGAATGGGATACTTTGATGAGGAAATTCCAAAAAAAGACACCTTTTACAAATAAAGGTGAATGGTGGGCTCCGATGAAAAGGGTATTTAACTTAAATACTAAATGACACTTCCATGGAAATTATAGATTCGCACCACCACTTATGGGATTTAGATTTGTTCCAGTACGACTGGATGCCCGAAGATAATACAATCTTGCGCCAAAGTTATGTGCCAGATGATTTGGCCCCCATTTTCGAGAACTATTCTATTAGTGGAAGTGTGGTGGTTCAGGCGGATCAAACGGTTGAAGAAGCCAAATTTCTTCTTAAATGTGCAAATGATTTTCCATGGATAAAAGGTGTTGTCGGATGGGTCGACTTACAGGACAAGAGAGTCGGGGATACCTTGGATGAATTGATCGAACTCGGGCCTCTAGTTGGAATAAGACATCAGATAGAGGAAGAACCTGATCAGGAGTGGTTGCTTAGAGAGCAGACTTTGGCTGGCTTGAAAGCAGTATCAGATAGAAATCTTTCCTACGACTTACTGGTTAAACCGGTTCATTTAAAGCAAATTCCTTCGGTTTGTAATGAATTGCCTGATTTGAAAATGGTTGTGGATCATATAGCCAAACCAAATATCCTAGATCAGGAACTTCAACCTTGGAGTGATTTGATTTACAAGCTGCATCCTTACGAAAATCTTTTTTGTAAGGTATCCGGAATGGTGACTGAAGCAGATCACAATGACTGGAAGCCACAAGATTTACTCCCATATGTCCAAACGGTAAAAGAAGTATTTGGAATTGATAGGTTAATGTGGGGCAGCGATTGGCCAGTTTGTCTACTCGCCGCTAACTACAAAGAGGTAATGGATGCTGCCCTTTTTGCCTTAGGAGAAGTCTCTCCTGAAGAAAAGAATAGATTTATGTTTGGGTCTGCGGCAGAGTTTTATAGATTGAGGTAGAAAAGTCTGTATAAAATGGGCACCGCATCTATAGGTGTACAAATACACAAATGCAGTACCCATTCGCAGTTACCACCTGAATCGGAAAATTTATTTCCCCCAATTCCCGCTACTCTTTCTGACAGCGATACTATCCATCACTGGGAGAACTTCAACATCTCCGGCAAACATTTGTGGCCTCAATAGATTAGTCACGGCCTGCATGTCTTCAGATTCCACGATGCCAAATATTTTGTGAGATACGTTATATCCATATACCCCTAGAACTTTGACATCATCATTTCCTTCCATCCATCTTTGGAACTCGACTGCGGCAGGACCATTTGGGCCGGCATCTTTGCCAGGGCAAGTCTCGTGGTCATGTTTTGCGGTGATATGGAAAAGCATATTAAAACTCCTTAAAATTGTGCCTAAATGCGGCATTTAATAGGTATGTAAGTTTCGTTTGGTTAGCCTAGATTTACATGGACAACTTTGTAATTGAATCCGACCACTGACACGGTGAGTCGGTTCATGTTGTCTCGTAACTTGCTGTAGTTCGGATTGGATGCTATGTCGGCGGCAGAATCCATCATGTCGCCTATGCTTTGGTAGCCAGCTGTAATTCGCACCAGGTCAATGCTTCCCGACATTTGTCTTTGTATTGTTGGGCGCTTGCCTTCTGGCATGATACCTCTCCATTCCAGTAAAGTATCAAGCAGGGCTGATGATTCTCCCCTTTTTGCGTATAGAAAAGTGCGGCGCATGTATTCTGCTGCTCCAGATGCATGGTGGTCTCCCCGTTCTATAACATTAAGAACCTGTATTGTCGGTGTCTTTATACATAGCTCTTCAATATCGGTTTGTTCCTTTTGAATGTTAGGATCGCTTAATACATTGTTATTAAGTTTTTCCAGTTCGTCCCAACCTGAAATTCCTAGTGCGGATACAACATCTCTGTCACGATTATGTGGTGTCGTCAAAGCGGCTGATACTAGTCCCCGTCTGTTGGCGGATTTAAACCGATTGGTTACCGCTTCGATAAGTTCAAAAGTCTTACCCGGCTTAGGAAGCCTTCTTATTTCCAACGTCAAATCAGGCATGCACATCTCTCCTTTATGTTTTTGCTATTGCTCCATCCCATTAGTTATGGAGGCTAAATTAAGATAATGTGATATTAATTGTCAATTAACGATTATAAAACTGAATGTATCTGTTTCTAATCGTAGAGAATCCCACCTACACAGCACTCGCAAAATAATTGTTCTTGGAAAATGAAATACAGATTTCCACTAGGATATCTGGGATTAAACTTTAAACTCGTAGCAATTTACTCTCAGTTATGTCTTCTTATTTTGGGATTCATAGAGGACAATATATATATAGACATTATATTTTTACCTGCTAATTGGACTAGGAAACAACATGCCAGAAATAGTGATTTCAACTGAAAATCTCCATAAATTTTATGGGTCTAGAGACCAAAAAGTTCACGCATTAAGAGGCCTGGATATATCGATTGAGGAAGGGGAAATAGTTGGGATCATGGGCCCTAGTGGGTGCGGTAAAACTACCCTACTGAACTGCCTATCTGGATTGGATTCATTTGACGATGGCAACATATCAATCCAGGGTAGCACCCTAACTGATCTAAATGATGATCAATTGAGTGAATTAAGAGCTAAGAAAATGGGTTTCGTATTTCAAACCTATAATATGCTTCCGGTTTTAACTGCGGTAGAGAATGTTGAATTGCCGTTACTTGTTTCAGGGTTTTCAGGTAAAGAGGCTAGATCTAAGGCGTTGGAAAAATTGGCGGAAGTAGAACTTGAAGAATGGCAGCATCATCTGCCAGGTGAACTCTCTGGAGGTCAGCGACAAAGAGTTACTTTGGCTAGAGCGCTTGTAAACGATCCAGCTATAGTTTGGGCGGACGAACCCACAGGTAATTTAGATAGCGAAAATGAGCGCCTAATTATGGATCTGCTCATCCAGTTAAACAAGGAGAACAATCAAACTTTTGTCATTGTTACTCACTCTGATTATGTTGGTGGTAGGACAGACAGGATTATCCAAATGAAAGACGGGGAAGTGGTATAGGTAATGGAAAAAGTTTTCGGATTGCCAGCCACAGAATTAGCCTTGGGTATGACAGTATTCCTAGTTGTCATTTTTCTAATTATAGGGATAGGCGCGGCTAGACGTTTTATCTTGGTAAAGATGGGGAGTCGAAACATACCAAGAAGGAAAGGCCAGAGCGCATTAATTGTAATTGGGTTAATGCTTAGTTCCGCCATAATTGCTACATCGTTAGGAATTGGAGATACCGTTCGATATTCAGTTAGGTCTGTGGCCTTAGATTTTCTTGGCCCAACTGATGAAATTATCAAAGGCCCAGGAAGACAACTTGTCGGAGAGGAATATTTTGATTTTGCTGAGTTTAGAAATATAGAGCAGGTCAGTAAAGGAAACAAAGATATAGAGGCTCTGTTGCCTCTGATAGAGATTAATTTGCCAGCTTCAAACGATGTTCTCGAATTGGCTGAAAGTAATATGCGAGTGCGGGGAGTCGATGGAGAGTATTCTGATAATTACGATGAATTACAAAACATGGCAGGTCAGACCGTATTCATCAATTCTCTTTTAGACAATGAAATTTATATAAATTCTGATTCAAGTGAAACTTTAAAGCTCCAAAAAGGAGATCAGATTAGCGTTTATACGCGGTCCGGTAAATTTGAGTTTTTAATTCGAGATGTACTGAAAAATGGGGGTTTAGCTGGTGGTGGTAGGAACCCATATATATTGTTTAGTCTTAATGAATTACAAGAATTGCTTGGTAAAGAAGGACAGATCACCAATATTTTAGTCTCAAATACTGGAGATGGAGAAGATTCACTTAAACTGTCGGAGGATGTTACAAAATTCCTAAGATCTGAACTGACAAATACCGATGTCGCAACAAAAATGTTTGAAATACTTAAAGGCAATGGGATTCCTCAAATACTCTTAGTGGAGTCTAATGACCTTAAGCAAACAGACAAGGAAACCTCAGAAACTCTTAGCCAATTATCTGGACACTTAACATCCAATGATTTCGGTGAGGACTTTGTAAAAGAGATAAGCGATTATCAAAATCAGTTGACCCTTCTTGGCATATTGGACAAATCTGGACTCCAAGAAGATGCTGGAAAAATATCAGCACTTTCACCAGACTTAACCGTCCTGAGAGTTGATGACCAAAAGAGTGACAGTGTTAGATTGGCAGAGACCGTGGCAACAGGTGTAACAACTATTTTTTCTATTTTTGGATCCTTTTCAATTATGGTGGGAATGTTGTTAATTTTTCTGGTGTTTGTGTTACTCGCTGCTGCCCGATCTACTGAATTGGGAATGGCAAGAGCAGTAGGTTTGAAACGCAGGGACTTAGTTCAGCTGTTTACATTTGAAGGCACTATATATGCTTTTCTTGCTGCAATAGTAGGAACCGTGGTTGGCGTGGGGCTTAGTTTCGGGCTTGTATTTATTCTTCAAGATTTAATTGATACTGATAATTTTGTAATCACACCATACTATTCTGTAGTTTCTCTTTTGATTTCGTTTTCAAGTGGATTGATACTAACTTTCATTACGGTAGTCTTCTCAGCATATAGAGCCAGCAACTTGAACATTGTTGTTGCAATCAGGGGACTAAAAGATGAGTTTGTCAAAAAAGCTCCAGATCCTTTAGCTAAAAAGGCCAAGGATTTTGGTTGGAATTTAATATTCCCAGTTAGGCAACTGGTTTGGATAGTTAGGGGAACTGGTGGAAGGATGAGGAACTTTGTCCTTTTGCTTCTATTTCCAGTGGTCTGGCCGATAAATATTCTGACTTCGTTATTCAGTTTGTCTGGAAAACATAACTATCTCATACCTGGGATATTCTCATTGCTTCTATTAGTTTCTGGAATAACTACAGAGACTGGAGCCAGCTTTTCCATAGGTCTAATTGGATCTGCTTTAACTGTTGGGTTATTCGTTAGATACCTTTGCTCCAAATTTATAAAAGATTTAGAAACAGGCAATCAAATCGCGGGTACTTTGGAAGGAGGTCTAGTGCTCATATCCAACTCTCTGCCATTTGACTTTTTCAACAGATGGATGGCCGATTTGTCTGAACCAGGACCATGGTTTTGGCCTGTCGGAGGAGCGATTTCAACTGCTGCAGCCGTATGGTTATTAATGTCAAACACGAGAATATTGATTGCGATTCTTAATCTAATTTTATCTAGATTTTCTGGATTAAGGGCGGTAACTAAAACCGCTATAAGCTATCCGATGGCGGCCAAGTTTAGGACAGGTCTCACCGTAGCTATGTTTGGGTTGATCATATTCACACTTATGATTTTCTCTGTTTTAAATGGAATACAGGATGTGACCACTGAACAACCACAAAGAGTGACTGGAGGTTACGATATCAAGGCCACTATCACACCGGATCTTCCGATCACCGGGGACGTAAGATCCTCTTTGAATATGTCAGATTTTGAAGTGGTCTCTGGTGCGTCCAATGTCCGTGTAGAGGTTAAGGAATTTGAAGGCGAAAACAATACCTATAAAGGGGCTAAACTTGTTTCGTTAGAGGATGAATTTCTTGACTCAACTTTGTGGGAAATGGCCCATTTTGATCCTAAATATGGGTCCACAGATAGAGAGATATGGCAGGCATTAATGAGCGACGAAACCCTGGTCGTGGCTAATGCGACAATAATCCCATCTGGGGATCCTTTTGGACCTCCAGATAGGAGTTTTAAGACTTCATTTATTGAGTCGGGTGATTTAAAACCAATGGATTCTTTTAGCATAGAAATGAAGAAAAGAAGGAGTTCATCCAATCCAACTCAATTGACAGTTATAGGTGTGATTGAACGACTGGCTTCGGGAACTGGGTTTGGGGCTAGCGGCGCGACTTTTTATTCGCCCCTGTCATTAGGTTCCAAAATTGCTCAAGAAGATGTTCCTTTGGATACATTTTATTTTTCCCTTAAAGATAAAAGTGGTGCTTCAAATTACTCGCAAAAATTAGAAAAAATCTTTTTAGCTAATGGCATGAATGCGGTGAGTCTTTTAGACCGACTGGAGGAGGAGAGAGCTACCAGCAACGCGTTCAATAAACTTTTCCAAGGGTTTAGTGGTTTGGGGTTAGTTGTAGGTGTTGCTGCAATCGGGGTTTTATCTGTAAGAGCAGTGGTTGAGAGAAGGCAATCCATAGGAGTTCTTCGTGCCATTGGATTTAGATCAAGTATGATTCGCACCCAATTTTTGATCGAATCTTCATTCATAACTCTATTGGGTATATTTGTTGGAATATGTCTTGGAATACTCCAGTCATGGCTAATTTTTCTGGAAATCTCCAAAGAGCTCGAAGGGGCTAAATTTAGTGTTCCTATTGGCGAGGTTGGAGTGCTGATCGGTATCACCATCATAGCTTCAATTTTAGCCAGTGTTATCCCCGCTAATGAGGCCAGTAAAACTTATCCGGCAGAAGCACTGCGTTACGAATAGTGCGTTCACTATTATTCTGCACAAAATAGTCTTCGTCGAGATCGTGTTATCTAATCAATTTACGAAGTAATTTGTCGTTGCTCCTCAGATAAAGAGTAATCTGGTCACGGGCCTTAACGTTAGTGATAGAATCACCCCTGCCCTACTTTACGGGGAATGAGAATTAGGTTGCGTAAATTCTAAGTGCAAAGAAAAACTTAATAGTACAAGGAGAGATACATGAATCCGATGAGAGATCGATTGAAAGCGGGTAAAACGGTTGTTGGTACTGCCGGATCTGTTTTTGAGGACAACATGGTCATGTTGGCTGATTCAGGACTGGATTTTATACTTTTTGATACCCAGCATTCACCGGTAGAACCTAAAGAGTACAAGAGATCCTTCGACGCTATCAAAGGAAAGCCTATTACCCCGATAATGAGGGTCAGTGCTAATCGGGCCGAGTTAATTTGTTATGCCTTAGACCTTGGTGCCAGAGGCATAATAGTTCCTATGGTCAATACCAAGGAAGAAGCAACGGCGATGGTACGAGCATGCCAATATTCACCTCTAGGCGATCGGAGCAATGCCGGCGTCCGAGGCGAATGGGGAGATTTTGGAGATTCTAACTACCGCGAATATTTGGATACAGTAAACGAAGAATTGATGATCATACCTATGATCGAGACCCAGCAAGCGATCGATAACATAGATGAAATTCTGAGTGTGCCTGGTATAGACGTTCTTTTAGTTGGACCATCCGATCTATCAATAGAACTTAACGTTCCTTTGGATTATCCGAGTGATGCTTATCAGGCGGGATTAGACAAAATTGCTGAAGCCTGTAAAAGGCACGGAGTTGTTCCTGGTATGTACTTCATACCGCCCACAATGGATCCTAATTTTTATGTGGAAAAGGGTTTCAAATTTTTCACAATGCCGTGGGCTAGCTGGGCCGTGCAGGGTATAGGAAATGGCCTTAGTGCTATAAACAGGGATTAATTCACATCCTTTTGAGGATAGTTTGGTAAAAATAAAGCCGCTGCAAGAAAGTCTAATTTCTCGTAGCGGCTTTGTTATTTAGGGACTAATTTGAAAATAAATAGTGATAGGTTTTCGTGACTTAGGCATATTTTCGTGACTTAGGCATATAGGTAAGGGGGACTAACTTTGGGAAATAAAAAGAACTTGGTTTTCATTTGTTCAGATCAGCAACGAACCGACACAATGAACTGCTATGGAAACGACTGGGTTAAGGTTCCAAATCTTAATACCTTGGCGAGTCAATCTTTTGTTTTCGAAAACGCTTATGTGACTCAGGCAGTTTGTACACCTGCTAGGGCTACTATGATGACTGGATTGTATCCCCAGTCAGCTGGTGTGATTCGAAATCATACACCTGGCCGACCTGGCAGTGAGTTATCCCCGGATACCAAGTGTATATCTGAAATGGTGTCTGACGACTATGTGAAGGCATATTTTGGAAAATGGCATTTAGGCGATGATTTAAATCGACAGCATGGATTTGATCATTGGATAAGTGTCGAAGATGCACGGGACGAATTGCATAAGCCAATTAGCGTGAAGGAGGAGGATAAGTTCCGTAAATCTGATTATTTCCAGTATCTGGAAAATTTAGATTATGAACCTGATGGCTTTTATGAGGGTCATACATCTTATACACCTGACCTCAGGTCAGAACTTCCTGTCGAACATTCCATGTCACATTTCTTGGGCAATGAGGCCTACCAGTTTTTACAGAATCATTCAGGAAGTGAACGACCTTTCATACTTTATGTGATGATGTATGAGCCCCACCCACCGTATAACGGCCCGTACAATGATTTGTATGATCCGTCATCGATCCCTGATGGCGAAATTTTTCTAGAAAAACCTGATGAAACGTGTTCTCTGTTTAATCGAGCTAGATCTGATTACTACTTAGCTGGTAGTGAGCATGACTTAAATACGGCGGATGATTGGAGAAACTTGAAAGCCAGGTATTACGGTAATGTCACCTTATTGGACGAGGGGGTCGGAAAGATACTCCAAGGATTGAAAGATTTTGGATTTGAAGACGATACTGCCGTAGTTTTTACAAGTGACCATGGAGACAGCCTAGGTGATCGAGGTATGTTAAATAAGAGGTCGTTTTATGAAGAAGTTTCTAGGGTTCCCATGCTCATAAAAATTCCTTGGATAAATATAACTCAGGTAAAGGTGGGTGGAAATTTTGGTCATGTAGATATAGTACCTACCATTTTGGATATTTTGGGAATCGAAATTCCGGATCATTTGGAAGGTAGTAGTGTTTTGGAGGATCTAACGACGGGGTCTGAGCTACGACCCAGAGATGTTTTTATGCAGTGGCATGGAGGATTGCCTACTGTTAATTTGGGAGATGATACCGTGAATCTTATGTCTCAAATCGAGTGGAGGTCTGTCGTTAGTGGAGACAGATGGAAGTTAAACCTCAGCAGAGGAGATCAGTGTGAACTTTTTGATTTGAATTCAGATCCGTTCGAAAAAATTAATCTGTTTGACCAAGAGGAACACAAAGACCGTATTAGAGAAATGACTGCTCGAATTCGGGGGTGGCAAATAAGTACTGAAGATGCTCTCGTTTTACCTTCTGTTTGATTTAAGGATTATTAGAAGAGGAGATTTACCTTGAAGATAGGACTTTTTATAGGTGGTGCTGGCTCAGCTGGTACTCTGCAGGATCAAATTGCTCAGGTTGTCGAAGCTGAGAGAGCTGGCTTTGATAGCCTATGGGCCGCTCATATAATGGATGTAGATGTCATGACCATGCTTAGCATGGCGGCTGAACAAACAACTCGCATTGAAATGGGGACCGCTGTGACTCCTACTTTTCTCAGGCACCCCATAGCCATGGCACAGCAGGCACTGACATTACAAAACGTCGCGAACGGAAGGTTCACTCTTGGCATTGGCGTCAATCATAAACCTGTTGTAGAAAATCGTCTTGGCATGAAATTTCATAGACCGTGGAGACATATGTTTGAGTATCTGAACATAATTCACGCTTTGACCAGGGAAGGCAAAGTTGACTACCAGGGAGAAATATTTAGCGCGGATACCCAATTTACTATGCCGTCATTAAGCGAGGTTCCGGTGTTGCTAGCCGCATTGGGTCCGAGGATGCTAAATACTGCAGGTGAGCTTGCAGATGGGACGATAACCTGGATGACTGGGACAGAAACTCTTAAAAGTTACATTGTTCCGACGATTAACGAAGCGGCTAATAAAGCAGGGAGAAAACCTCCGAGGATAGTGGCAGCTGTTCCCTTAACAGTAACAGATGATCGTGAGACGGCGTTTAAAGCCTCAGACCAATATTTTGGAAGGTACGGTCAATTGCCTAGTTATAGGGCCATGTTAGACAGGGAAGGTGTCGAAAGCTCGGCAGAAATGGCTCTTATCGGCAATGAACGGGAGGTTGAAGAAATGTTGAAGGAATATTCAGCCGCTGGAGTTACAGATTTGGCAGTTCAAATCTTTACTGCAGGTTCAGGTATCAAGGATTCTTCAGATAGAACAATGCATTTTCTTAGTGAGATGGTAGGAAAATTCTGAAGGGTCGTTCCAAATTCAAACAATGATCCAATAATCTGGATGAATGCCATCAAGTGAAAACACCCTATTCAAATAATAAATTTGGATATAAAATTTTGCGGTATGTGTTGAAAGCATGCCATTAATCAAGATCATCAAAAAGGTGTTATTTTCTATGCACAGAAAGCCTAAAATCCCGATTGGTTCTTTTGCATTGATAGTTTTATCGCTGTCATTGCTTCCCCTTATCGCTTGTAATACTGCGATTGGTAGGGCAATTGGTGGTGATGGTGATGGTGGATCCATTGAGATGCCTTCTCCTCCAGAAGCCAGTGTGACTTACTCTGTTTCTGGTGAGTTGAATGAACCAGCGCCAGATGAAGACGAATGGACGTTTGAGGGACCTGCAGGCGCAATAGTCGAACTACGTATGGTGACCTCTCCAGGTTCTCCTGGTGTGGACACTTATCTTGTGCTTAACGGACCTACCGGCGAACAAGTGACAATGAATGATGATTTTGAAGGTCTTCATGCAGGAATTGATATTGCATTACCATCTGAAGGTCAGTACACGATTATTGCTAAAGGATATGGTCAATCTGTAGGGCTTTACGATTTAACTGTGAAATTCCGAACCCTAGATGGATCTATCGATGCTGAATCGGATGGAGGCCCAATAACAGAAGCCGCTCCTGGAACAGTAAGTAGCTCTTATGGTGAAATTGGGATTATGAATGATGAAGATGTGTGGGAGATACCTGCTTTGACAGGGGATAACCTACTGATTATTCTCGATGGCATCACTCAACTAGATCCCACTTTGACACTTCTTGATCCGGACGGATCACAAGTGGCATATAACGACGATTTTGTAGGGAGAGATTCGCAAATCACCTATGAAGCTCAAAGTGACGGAGTCTATTTGGCCGTTGCCAGGGGTTATGGCGGTAGGTCAGTTGGTGATTATTATCTGAATGTTACGGGTAATTCTGAAAGAGCAATATTTAATGACATCACAGAAAACTTAGAGCAGGCGCAAGCTGATCTTCAGGCAGTGAATGAGGTTGCTGCAGCCGCTGTCGTTGCTGAACTAGTGGACGAGGCTGTACAAACGGAGCAGCAAGCCGCTGTTGAATTGCAGGAAGCTGACGAGGCTGCGGATATAGCTGAAGAAGCGGAGAGAACCTCTGCTCAAGCTGATGTTGAATTGAATAATGCTGAACAAGCGGAAGCACAAGCAGAAGAAGCAGTTCAAGAATTAGCTGATGAGTCATCCCAATTAGACCAAATGGTTGTTCAAGATATATCTCAGTTGGAAGAAGTTTCCTCTGAAGCTGATCTTGCAGCCGAAGCAAACAGGATTGCAGAAGAAGAAGCTGCAGCAGCTGAGGCTGAATTAGAACGACTTAGACAAGAACAAGCTGAATCCGCAAGAATAGCCGCTGCTGCAGAAGCACGGGCAGAAGCAGAGCGTGAGCAAGCCGCCGCCGCAGCTGCTGCAGAAGCTGCCCGTTTGGAAGAGGCTCGTACTCTTGAAAGGATACAAAGAAATGCTGCAGAAGCAGCTAGAGTTGAAGCTGAAGCAGTGGCAGCTAGAGTTGAATTAGCGGCACGTGAAGAAGCCGCTGCTCAGGCAGAGCTTGCTGCCCTGGCCGCTAGGTTGGCAGAACAGCAGGCCGAGCAAGAACTTGCTGAACAGGCACGAGAGGCAGCTGAGGCTGAAGTAGCAGCTGCTGTGGCCGCAGAAGCTGCCCGAAATGCAGCTGGTGACTCGGCAATGGCTACAATAATCCAGGGTGGATACGTAGATGTTTCCACGCCACAGTTTGGCACTGCATCGGTGGTTGATGGACAAATCTATTATATTCATGACGGATCTTCTAACCCTGTAGACACATTTACTGCGACTGTTAGAGGCACTGGTGGCGAGCTTTTTGAAGTAAGAATGTCTGTCGAATTGTCTTATGTAAGACCAAACACTGCCCCAGTTGCAGTAGACGATATCTATTCTATTCAAATGACAATGGCTACAGCACAAAGAGAAGCAGAACGTCGCTACGAGGGGCCATTTGACCCAGTGGGGAATGACATGGATGGGGATGGAGACTCTCTCGTATTAACCCATCTGAACGGTCGAGCAGTCTCTCCTGGAGATTTCGTTGAATTAGATGGATATGACGGTTCGTTGAGTGTAAGTGTATGCGATTCGAATTGTGGGACTGGTCTAACTGGTTTAATGATCCTACCTAAACACAACTATACTTACACAGGTCAGGATGCCTTCACGTATACAGTGTCGGATGGTAATGGCCTCTCATCCGTTGGTACAGTGTATGTCAACCTTACAACGACTTATGAGCCTCCAGTAGCTGTAGACCAAAACATGCCCGTTTTACAAGGTGGCAATTCAGCATTTAATCTTCGCATACCAGACAACCATACAGGGATCAGAATTGAATCAGTAGGCCAAGGCGCTCGTGGCACTGTTGAAATAATAGACAGCGCCAGCTTTGTTTATACACACAGTGGTGATGATTCAAACACTGATTCATTCTTTTATTCCCTTGTGGATGATTTTGGCGCGAGGGTTTCTGCAACAATTAACGTAGAAGTGGAAATAAGCAATCGTCGGCCAAATCCAATGAGCT
>ENA-UPTF01000230-UPTF01000230.1-marine-metagenome-genome-assembly--contig:-NODE-230-length-40014-cov-3.329244_pt1 | contig 40014 bp, 41 predicted proteins | sample MGYA00238166_ERZ767019 | MGnify/ENA primary metagenome ERZ767019 (study PRJEB28930, sample SAMN06266391) | marine metagenome | isolation source: Sea water from 250 m depth | place: Atlantic Ocean | study... | reverse complement strand
CAGGTCGTAGGGGGATCAAATGGTTAGTTATCTGTCCCCAATGCCGCCTTGATCGACGGACTTCGTGGAAGTACTTCTGCGGAGGTTAGGGCTCCATTACGTAGGCGGCTTCGCCGTGGTCGCTGACGTCTAGGCCTGTCATCTCAGTGCTTTCTGTGACTCTAAGTCCAATTGTCTTGTCCATGACTTTGGCGATTATGTAGGTGGCTCCGAAAGAGAAGGCGGTGACAACAGCTATTGAGAGGATCTGATTCCACAGGAGGATCCCTCCACCAAAGAACACACCATTTGCAAAGTCGCCACCAGGAACTGCCGAGGAATCAGCCATAAATCCAAGCAGGATTCCGCCAACAGCACCGCCTACAAAGTGGATGCCAACGACATCAAGACTGTCGTCGAAACCGAAGCGGAATTTTGCCTCGATGGCAAAGAAACAGATGACTCCGGCCAAAGCCCCGAAGACAAATGAATGCATCGATCCGACAAATCCAGCGGCTGGTGTTATGGCAACTAATGCGGCGACTATGCCCGATGCCATTCCGATGGTGCTGACCTTGCCTGTCTTGGCCATTTCTACGATCATCCATGCAACCATGCCGGCGGCGCCCGCTATGAAGGTATTGACGAAGGCTTGAGTTGCTGCTCCGTCGGCCGCTAAAGCTGATCCAGCGTTGAAGCCGAACCACCCGAACCAGAGAATTCCGGCTCCCAGCATGACGAATGGGATGTTGTGCGGCGCGGGGCGGTTCTGAGGCCAGCCTGTTCTCTTACCGAGCACAATTGCCAGCGCCAACGCTGCGGCGCCTGCGTTGACATGAATCGCTGTGCCGCCTGCAAAGTCATGCGCAGGCAGATTAAAGATCCAGCCGTCTGCACCGTAGACCCAGTAGACAACGGGGGCGTATACAACCAGAGACCAAACTGGCACAAAGATCATCCAGGCAGAGAATTTCATACGGTCTGCAACAGCTCCGGAAATCAGGGCTGGGGTAATACATGCGAATGTCATAAGAAACGCGAATGTTGCTATTCCTTCGGCATCGTGAATGCCCTTCATACCAACGACGCTCAAGTCACCAAGCCAGCTTCGACCACTATCGCCCGACGCCAAACTAAATCCGACCAGCACCCAGACCACGGGCACAATCCCTAAGCACCACATGTTCATGTTCAACATGTTCAACGCGTTCTTGGCTCTGACCATACCTCCATAGAAAAGGGCTAACCCTGGCACCATAAAAAGCACCAAGGCAGCAGAGGTCAGGATCCAGGCGATATTGCCTTCCATTTGATCTTCCTTCCGCGCGGATGGGATCCGCTCCGATAGAAACTAGACAAGGAAAATCATCACGCAGTTTCGTTTGTGTTACGGCACTGTAAATTCTGCCTGAGGTGCCGAAAAGGTGTCAGCTCGCTTGGTCGAGTGCTTGAACAAGGTCTGCGACTAGGTCATCAGCTGATTCGATACCTACCGAGATACGGATGAGGTCGTCCGGGACTTCGAGGGCCGATCCGGCGACCGAGAGATGGGTCATCACTCCCGGGTGTTCTATGAGTGACTCGACCGCTCCAAGGGACTCGGCAAGGGTAAACACCTTGGTTTGGGTCACAAGACGTTCCGCGGCAGCCTGCCCTCCTGCTACTCGAAAGCTCACCATTCCACCAAAGTTTTTCATTTGCCTTTTGGCTACCTCGTGGCCCGGGTGATCTTTCAACCCTGGATATAAAACTTGGCTAACAGCATCATGTTCGTCCAATACGTCGACGATTAGCTGAGCGTTTTCGCAGTGCCGGTCCATGCGCACAGGCAGCGTCTTAACCCCTCTTAAGGCGAGGTAGCAGTCAAATGGGCTGGGAATAGCACCAACCGCGTTCTGTATGTAGACCAGATCCTCGGCCAACGACTCGTTGTTGGTTGCTACGAATCCTCCGACCACGTCACTGTGACCGCCGATGTACTTGGTGGCTGAGTGAACTACGACATCGGCACCTAGAGCCAATGGCTGCTGCAAGTAGGGAGTCGCAAACGTGTTGTCAACTACGACCATCCCTCCTAGGTCATGCACTACATCGGAGATTGCTTGAATATCGAAGACCGAAAGCATGGGATTTGTTGGTGTTTCTAACCAGACCATCCTTGAGTCGGGAGTCCAGACTTCTTTGATTTGTTCTGGTTTCGTGAGATCGACTGCCGCATTCGCTAACCCTGACTTCTTGCCGTGGACGCTATCGATCAACCGAAAGGTGCCTCCGTAAGCGTCGTTGCCTAACAGGATTTGAGATCCTGGGGTCAGTTGTCGAAATAGGGCATCTTCGGCGGAGAGTCCACTAGCGAAAGCAAAGCCGTATTGGGCGCCTTCTAAAGAAGCCACGCAGGCTTCGTAGGCGTGGCGCGTTGGGTTTCCAGTTCTGGAATATTCGTATCCATTCTTTGGAGAGCCTGGTGAATCCTGTGCGAAGGTTGTGGACATTGATATTGGTGTGACTACGCCCCCGGTTCGTTGGTCATGAGGTTGACCAGCTCGAATTGCGCGTGTTTCAAAACCAAATTCATTCGGGTCTTCGAAGCCCGAAAGGAGGGGGTCACCGCCCATCATTTCGCGTTCTCCTCCAAATGTTGTTTAGCGATCTCAGAGTTCATTACATGTGATTCTGTCAGTAAGGCGTGTGGCTTACCGGCATCAAGCACTAATAGAACCGGTGAATTCTCAAGTTTGCTTACCGCACTGATCGCCGATTCCCCAAGTCCGATAACAGGCAGAGCCGGGTCCAGCACTTCTTCAACAGACTGGTCGAGGAGATCGTTAGTATCAAAAGATTTTTGCATCAGAGAGTCTTCCGAAACCGACCCCATGACTTCGGCAGCTGCTATCGGCATTTCACCTTTTGCTACCGGCACACGAGATAGCCCATGTTGCCGCATCGTTTCAATTGCGTGCCGGACCTTGGTCTGAGGTGCGACGTAGACCAATTCTGATTCGGCGTTTGACTCAGACCCGAGTAGGTCAGCAACGCTTAACCCTTCACACTTCGAAAAACCCATGTTTGCCATCCAGGTTTTGTCAAAGACTTTACTCAGATACCCGCGACCACTATCTGGGATAAGGACAACGACTAGGTCTTCTGCTGTCAGGCCCTTGGCTGCTTCTAGCGCTGCAGCAACCGCTGTTCCTCCGGAGCCGCCAATGAGAATTCCTTCTTCAATCGTGACTCGATGCGCCATAGAAAAAGAATCAGCGTCACTTATCGCGATAGTCGAATCAACTATTTCCGGGTTATAAGTGTCGGGCCAGAAGTCTTCACCGACGCCTTCGACGAGATAGGGGCGGCCGTTACCTCCCGAATAAACGGAATTGACTGGGTCGGCCGCAATTATCTGCACTTCAGGGTTTTGTTCTTTCAAGAACTTACCAACGCCGGTAATTGTCCCTCCGGTGCCTGCTCCTGCAACAAAATGGGTTACCCGACCTTTGGTCTGTTCCCATATTTCAGGGCCTGTGGACTCATAGTGCGCTTTCGGGTTTGCTTGATTGTGATACTGGTTAGGTCGGTACGCGTTGGGGACCTCTTTAACTAAGCGTTCCGCGGTGGAGTAATACGAGCGTGGATCATCTGGCGCTACCGCCACTGGGCAGACGACTACTTCAGCGCCGTAGGCCTCTAAGAGAGTGACCTTTTCGCTACTGACTTTGTCTGTCATAACAAAGATGCAGTCGTAACCACGTTGGGCGGCGACTATGGCCAATCCGACCCCAGTGTTGCCAGAGGTCGGTTCAATAATGGTGCCTCCTGGTTTGAGGAGACCAGCTTTTTCTGCCTCGTCAATCATGGTTATTGCTGGGCGATCTTTAGAGCTGCCACCAGGATTCGTCGTCTCAAGCTTTGCGACTATGGGGCACGGCGATTGTTCTCCTATTCTCGGTAGGTTCACCAGTGGGGTGTTTCCTACGAGGTCAAGCACTGAATCGGCAACATCTAAGTCCCGCATGTCCATGCCTCTAGTCTGGTCGTTCTCGACCACATTCACACAGTTAATCAACAGATCTCGAGGCAGCTAAGAACTGCTCAAGATCAGCTTTCGTCTCTACCAATACGACTGTGCTGATACTTAAAATGTGGGCTCGCGTGTTGTCGTTAACTCAAGATTTCGTTTGCCGCCTGGCGGAACTTCTCAACGTTCGCTTCCTTGATTTCTTCGTAGCCGCGAATCATGTCCGGAAGTTCTGCTAATTGAACCGCTCTGTCATAGGTCTCAGGACGAAGATCGGTTAGTGCTTGATCAATCATCTCTTGGTATTCGTTGATTAGGTCCCGTTCCATCTTGCGATGCGCTGTGTTGCCGAATATATCCAATGGTGTTCCGCGTAGGAACTTCATCCTGCGTAACAGTGCGAAGGCAACATCTCCAGAGCGGCCTAATCCTATTTTCTGCTCAAGCCCAAGCCGTCTCATCGAGGGAGGGTGCAGCTTGTAAGTGACCTTGCTGCGGTCTCCGAACTGTTCGCGCACAGCTTCTTGGAAAGCTTTTGAACGGTGGAGGCGAGCCACTTCGTACTCATCTTTGTATGCCATCAGTTTGAAGAGATACCGCGCATAGGCCTCAGATAGCCGGGTGTCTTCTCCCACTGCCGCCTCAGCTGTTCGAACGGCGCTTACTTTCTCCACATACTTCTTCGCGTAATTGCTGTTTTGATACTCGACCAGTTCTGCCGCCCGAATCTTAAGAAGTCTCTCAAGTTCTTCGAATGTTTCCGGGACTGACTGGATAAGACTCTCTAGCTCAGCGGAAACTCTGGTTTGCTGGCTAGTTTTTCCTTCACTTTCAATACCCAATGATTCGATGAAACTGGGATCAAGAACGATCTGCCGACCAATTCTGAATGCTTGGGTATTCATCTCAACGGCTACACCGTTTAACTCAATCGCTCGTTCTATCGCAACTGCGCTGATGGGTACAACGCCACTCTGATAGGCGGAACCGAGGACGATGATGTTCGCCGGCATGTGAGATCTGAATAGGTTGTCTGACAGATTGCCGGCGTCGTAGTAGACGTTCTTCTCTGCAATCGTTGCGCTATCGATTGAATCTTGGAGAGCTGACCACTCGGGATATTCAGCCGAGGTGTCACGGACCATGGCTCCGGTGGGTACTTTGCTAGATGAAACAAGCGCTACGGTCCGTCCAGGCATTGCTTTTTCTAGGTTGGCTGGGTTGGTACCGCTTAGTAGGTCGAAGACGATGTATGCGTCGGCTTCTCCGGTTGCAATCTTGTTGGCTTCACCCAATTCCAGTTCACCATCGGGGCGTCGAATCTTAAGGTTAGATACAACTGGACCGCCCTTTTGCGCGAGGCCGGTCTGGTCTAGCCCGTGAGCTTCTTTACCGTCTAGAAGGGCGGCTGTCGCTAGGAGTTGGTTGACCGTTACTACCCCGGTTCCTCCGATACCGATCATAAGGACATTGCCTTCGTCGAGACGATCAGGCTCTATTTGGTCCTCAGCGATTTCGGCTATTGCCAGGGCTGATTTTTCAGGAACAGCACCGCCCGGTATTACTTCGATAAAGGCTGGGCAATCACCGTCAAGGCAGGTGAAATCCTTGTTGCAAGATGACTGATGTATGGCTGTTTTCCTACCGAATTCAGTTTCAACAGGTTGCACGGAAAGACAGCTGGATTTTTCGCCGCAGTCGCCGCATCCTTCACATACCGCTTCGTTTATGTAGACAGCCATTGCTGGTTCCGCGACCTTGCCTCGTTTTCGGTCGCGGCGAAGTTCTGCCGCACATGGCTGGTCGTAGATAAGCACTGTGCATCCGGGGATGTCTCGCAGAATTCGTTGGGCTTCATCAAGGCGGTCTCGATACCAAACTTCGGTGCCTTCGGCGAAGTGTGCGTCCTCTCCGTATTTTTCGGTGTCGTGGGTGAGAACCATGACTTTTGAGACACCTTCTGCGTCTAACGACCGTGACAGTTCGGGGACTGTCATTCCTCCGTCAACGTCTTGTCCTCCTGTCATCGCTACTGCCGCGTTGTAGAGAATCTTGTAGGTGACGTTGGTGCCTGCCGCTACTGCCTGTCGGACCGCCAGCGACCCGGAATGGTGGAAAGTTCCGTCGCCGATATTTTGGAAACGGTGGTCCATGGTGACGAACGGCGCTGCTCCAATCCATTGGACTCCTTCGCCACCCATCTGGGTTGTACCTTTCACATTTCTTGTGGGCGTCATTGATGCCATTCCATGACATCCGATTCCTCCGCCTGCTTCAGAGCCCTCCGGAACCCAGGTCGATCGATTGTGAGGACACCCGGAACAGAAGTTGGGGGTTCGGTTTGACTGTTTCTTGTCGTCCGGACTACCCAATGAAACGGGGATTGTTATTCGTTCCCGCACTGCCGGACCTACAGCATCTTCTCCCAAGCTTTCGACGAGAAATGGTCGAATCTTGCGGGCAATCAGATCAGCGTCCATCTCTCCATGGCCAGGGAACCAGAATGCATTGGTCGCGTCGCGTTTTCCAAGGATGGTCGGAGCGTCCGATGAGCCGTACAAGATTTCCCGCATAAACATTTCGATGAATGCACGTTTTTCTTCGACAACGACGATGGTGTCGAGGCCGCGGGCAAATTCTTTAACTCCTTGAGCTTCGAGCGGCCATACAACAGCCGGCTTATAGAGTCGTACTCCCCGTTGTTTGAGTGCAGCTTCGTCAAGCCCCATCCGATCTAGGGCCTCGCGAAGGTCGTAATACGTTTTGCCTGCAGCAACAATTCCTATGCGAGCATCTGAGGTGGCCCCACTTACAAGGTCGAGGCTGTTAAGACGAGTGAAAGCATCTGTAGCTTCCATCCGACCTTCATGAATTTCAAGTTCCTGACGAACAGCAAAGGGGCCGAATAGTGAATCTTGCTGTGTGTGTTGCCAGGGAACACCATCCCATTCGAAGTCGGGACGCTTCATCTGCACCCGTCCCGGTCCAACTTTGATAGTTGAGTACCCGTCAGCGACGTTGGTGACAATTTTCAATGACACCCAAAGGCCGCTGTATCGAGAAAGTTCGTAACCGATTCGCCCGTAGTCAGCGACCTCTTGAACGGTGCCCGGGTAAAGGATCGGTGTTTGAAAGTGAAGCAAGGCAAATTCTGATTCCGAGGCCAATGTTGAGGATTTGGAAGCGGGGTCATCACCTGCGACTAATAGCACGCCCCCTTTGGGGTCCACGCCACAGACATTTGCATGTCGGATCGCATCTCCAGAACGGTCCACGCCCGGGGCTTTTCCGTACCACATACCCAACACGCCATCGAATTTGCCATCAAAGTTACCGTTGGCGAGCTGCGATCCCCAAACAGTTGTGGCGCCCAGATCTTCATTCAGTCCTGGGAGGAACTCAATGTTGTTGTCAGCTAATTCTTGGGCGTTGCCGAGCATCAGGGAGTCAATTCCTCCCAAGGGGGACCCCCTGTAGCCGGAGACCATGGCCGCATTGTTAAGCCCATCACGTCGATCAGCGCGAAGTTGGTCTAGTAAGACCCGAAGTAACGCTTGAACTCCGGACATCGCAACGTCACCCTCGCTACGCGCGAATCGATCCTCAAGTTTAAAATCAGCTAAAGCCATGGTGTCCCCTCGTGCTTGTGCACCAGATTAGTAGCGAGCAGGGTACTGGTGCCTACCTATCGCCCCAATAACGTAAATCGTTGACCTTTAAACAGCTTCTACTGACCGCGGAAGACGGGTAGCTAGGAGGAAGGCAAACCCGTTCGACACGCCTGCCAGCAAGAACGCCCATTTGTAGTTGCCTAGAGCGTCGTGAAGAAGCTGTGCCGCGTACGGTCCTATAGCTGCCATCGACCCGGCCGTCGCAAAGATACGTCCAACTATTGATCCCGCATGTGCTCGTCCAAACAAATCTGCAACCAATGGTGGGAAGACGACTACCCCTCCCCCATATGCGAAACCAAAAGCCACTGCTGACGGATACAAAAGCCATAGCGCATTACTGCCCGCCATCCCCAGAAAGGAGATGGTTTCGACGAACAGTGCCAACATGACTGCGTTCTTTCTCCCAATGCGATCGGAAATAGGGCCCATCACAAGCCTGCCAGTTAAGCCACCGATGCCTATTGCCGAGATCACTGTCGAGGCAGTTTGCAGCGAGGCTCCTAGGCTCTGAGCGAATTGGACACCATGAACAAACGGCACAAAAACGGCCAGAAACGTGAGGGCATACATCCCGAATATTTTCCAATAATTCGGGTTTCTCCATGCCTCAGCTGGAGTCATTCCTTCAAGTAAGTCCGGCTGAATATCGACTGTTGCTCTAATTTGCCCGTCAGGTTGCTGCCCGATCCCTTCAGGGTCTCGTTCCAAAACAATGGAACTCGCCAACATGCAGGCACCACCTGCGACCGACATGATCACAATGGCCACCCGCCAGCCGTAGGCGGAAACAAGCACCGCTGCTATCGGAGGAACCAGAATATTGGCCAAGCTTCCACCTGCAGTTGCTATTGCTGTCGCGAAACCCCTCCGAACCACAAACCATCGCACGACGGTGGCGTTACAGGGCACCCAAGAACAGCTCATGCCGAGAGGGGCTACCACGGCCATGCCAATTGCGACGACGATCAAACTGTTGGCTGTTGCCCATAACAAATATCCACTCGTAAGTAGCAGGGCTCCAACCGCGACGATGGGTCTCGGGCCGAGGCGGTCTGTTAGCCAACCACTGACAGCTGACAGGGCGCTGTATAGCCCGATGTAAATGGCAAATATGAGTTGCAGTCGGCTTTCCGACCATCCAGTGTCTTTGACGACATCCCCTACAAAGGTGCCGAAACTGAATTGGACTCCATAAACAACAAAAAGGACCGTGAAAGCGGCAGCGACGATGCGCCACCCAAAAAATCGTTGTTCAACTGGCTGGACCGAAAAGATCACAGCTTTTGTTAGCGATCTCCAGGGGCCATATAAAACCAAATGGGTTGGGCCTCGCCCGCATCAGCCATGGCTTGCCTGGCCGCCATAACCACTCTCCCGGCTTCGGTATGGTCCAAAAACCAGCGAGTTCCCGCCCACGCTGACGGGGCATGGTCCGATAGTGCCAGCGCTGCTGTTTCGTAGTATCCCCGTATGTCTTGGCTTACTCGTGCTGGGATCCCGGGTATCCCAGCCTCTTTCCATGGGGTCCCATCAGCGACTCTTATGAAAGCGTCGATCGCCGTTGTTATTTCATCGGCTTGGACGGTCCTTCCAGCTCCGACGCGGTTCCCGTATTTAGCAATGGCGCGGTCGTAGGCGGGTCGAATTCCGTTCGCTTCATCAATAGCGGCGTGAAGGTCAGGGTCATGACGTGGTGGCATTGGACACGCCATTACTTCAGTCCCATCATCAACAATACTTACGTCGTATTCAGCGAAAATTGGTTCTGGACTATCTAGCAGTTCAAACGCCTTGCTGAGTACTCGGTGTTGAAATTCTGAGTCGGAGGGAACTCCTAGAGGCCGCCCAAGAGGAAAGTCACACCAAAGCCCTCGAGGAGGTGCGGTTGTTTCTATCTGACTCTTTATCGAACCTAGGGCGATGGTCGCGATACCTTCCGCTTCGAAAAGATGTGCGAGCGTACTCACGGTACGCGTGCAAAGCGGTCAAACGGGAGTGAGTAAGACAACGTCGACGTCTTGCTCCTTCAAAAATTTCGCTCCTGCCGGGCCACTATCCATTCTTATGGCAGACAAATCAAACTGGTTACCCGCATAAGCCAGGTGTTCTTCGGCGACGGAACCGATCGTTCCTTGAGCGGCCAATTCATCTAAGCGGTCTATTGGAAAGACGGTGTTGATGTCTAAGGCGAACCCTGTCGCGTCGAAATTTGGACTCCAGTGCCCCATTACGTAGTCACGAGGTTGAGATTTCAAAACTCGATACCCGGTATCCATAGGGGAAAAGTCTTCGTCCTCGGGGTGGTGAAGCGAAGCCGAGGTAACGATCGCTACCTTTGCCTCGTTCAACGGTACCGGAGTTGTAAAAGCTGTCTCTTCGAACTCGACCCCTTCAAGATTGGCCGTCATTGCCTTAACATCGCTATCTGCCATAGCTCAGAAGGCTACGCCAGTTGGTGAGTACTTGCAGACCTGTTCATCTTCGATCGGTTGATAGGACTGCTACGCCTGCAATAACCAGAAGCCCTCCCACCATCTCGGCTGTACCTAATCGATCCCCTACCAGGATCCAGCTGAAGAGGACCCCGAAGAAAGGGGTTAGGTAAGCAACAGCGGCCCCCTGTATGGCGGGGGCTCGACGCAATACGCTAGCGAAGAGATAGAAGGTGACCGCTAGGGAGGGGATTCCTGCGTACAACAGCGGTATGGTCAGTCCCCAATTGAGTGAGGTGTCCGACCAGTCTTCGAAAAATGGAACTGCTGTATGCAAACAGACGGCCGAAAACGTGATCTGTAAAGCGACCAGCATCAGGGGACTGATTTCTAAGGCTCCCGGTAGCCGTTTGTTTAAGACTGCTCCCGCAGCCCAACTGATGCTCGAAATGAGTGAGAACACTATTCCCAGGGTGGTGTTGCCCGAACCGAAGGCCGGAATTGCTAGAAATACTGCTCCAAGTAGGCCAATCAACAAACCGAAATAGCCTCGCCGACCAGGGAATTCGGCTATGACTACGACCGCGATAATTGCGGTAAATAGCGGCATGGTTGCAGACAGCATCGCCGACAAGCCTGGGGATAACCGCGAGATTCCCAGCACCAGAAATCCGCTAGACACGGTGGTGATAGAAAGCGAAATCCACCAGACTGCTACCCATTGTTGCCGGGTCTGTGGAAGCCGTTCTCCGCGGATGAACGCGACCGCGAGAAGGACCGGGGCGCCGACGGTTGTTCGAAGAGCGGCTAGGGCTAAGGGCGTGGTGTGGTCCAGCGCCCTTTTCATAACTGTGTAGTTGAGACCAATTAGCAGTGCAGTCAGAACGACTAGGCCGACCGTGACCCTATTGGAAGCCTGTACAGACTTTGGATGAGCTCCGCGGTAGCGGTTCACCCTCCCTCAAGAAGATCTATTGATCTTCGGCGAAGACGACGCATGCCCTTAAGCCATCGATCGGGGTCTGATGCTTTTCGTTCTGTATAGGTTTGCACCTCGGGGTGCGACAGGATCAGAAACTCTTCGTTCCTGAGCGCCTCGGTGATCTTGTCTGCAACAAAGTCGGCTTCCACTATCCCGTCGGTGCCGCCATCGCCAAGTTGTTGCGGTGCCATAGCAGTGTTGACTCCCTGAGGACACAAAACCGAAACCCGTATGCCGTCGTCTCCGTGTGTGATTGCCAGCGTTTCAGCCAGTTTGATACACGCCGCTTTCGTGACCGAATAGGGCGCTGAACCAACGGCGGCAAGAAGGCCTGCCGCGCTCGCTGTATGGACTAGATAACCCTCACCACGCGCTGTCATCGATGGCAGGACCGCACGCGCTGCATACACATGTGACATTACGTGTAACTCCCACTGTGACTGCCATGCGTCGTTCGGAGCTTCTACACCGCCCTCTGCTCCCGCTCCGGCGTTAGAGAAGAAAATGTCGACCGGCCCAATCGTTGTTTCGGTTTCTTCAACTAGCTCGCTGACAGCTTCTTCATCAGTAACGTCAAGCCCAACACCGACACAACCCAGTTCTGCTGCGACTGAGAGTGCTGCTTCGGTGTTGTAATCAGCTACCACTACTTGTCTGGCGCCCTCTGAAACCCATTTGCGGGCCGTCGCCGATCCGATGCCGCCCCCGCCTCCGGTGATAATTGCTACGCGATCTTTAATCTCCATGTCTTGAACCTAGATCGCCCAAGCAACCGGTTGCTTAACTTTCGGCAACTCCGTTTTGGGTTCTCATCGCCGCGTAAGCCACCTCATCTGCTTTCGCAGCACCTAGAAACCTGCCGGGGCTCGCTCCGTCAACGTGACCCATGATTCCCTTGTACAAGGTGAAACCGCACAAAGAAGCCAATCGTTCGGGCATCTCTTTAACGTCTTCGGGGGAAAGGCTGTAGTACTGATTTTGTTGCTGCCGCAGATATCCCTGACAGTATTGGACACTGATTCCTAAACGCCAGTCATCTTGTGTGGTGTTGGCTCCACCGCAGTGCCATGTTCCACCGTTGACGATCAAAATTGAACCAGCTTCCATTTCAGCCGGTATGTGCTCTACTTCTTCGCCTTTACGGGGTTCATGATCAAACTTGTGAGAGCCTGGAACTATCCGGGTAGCCCCGTTCTCAGCTGTGAAGTCAGTCAACGCCCAAATGGTTGTCACCATGAACGGAATTCGGGGCCTGCTGACGCTCACTAATCCGTCATCGCTATGCAACCCTTGATGAACTTCTCCTGGGCCTATGTGCATGCAGGTAGTACCAGACAAGAGACACTCTTCGTCCAAGAGATGTTCGGCGAAGGGAAGAACGTTGGGGTGGGTGGGGAGTTTCCAGAAAACTCGGTCTTTGGCCAACAGGTTGTACATGCGTTTAGTGGCGAAACCCTCAGCTCGATTTCCTCGAGGCTGCACATCGAACTCTTCTTCGAGGTGCGCTACTGAGTTCGTCAGCTCTTTGATCAAATCCGGATCAATGGCGTTTTCTACAATGCAGTAACCCTGCTCTTCTATGCGGTCGAGATAGCCAGACAATGTCGCTGTATCCATACAACGATTCTTGCAGCTTGAGGACACCGTTCGCACTTTCCTGCGAGACTGGGCGCTATGACTGCGGCTTCACCACCCAGGCGGATGATGTTAAACGCATTCACGATGAACTGTGTAAGCCACATCCAACAAGGCATGTGGACCAGGGGCGACACTCGCCAAACTGAGTTCAATTCTTTGGAACCTTGGTTGGAGTTAGCGCGTATTGCTGAGAAGGGCTGTCTGGACACTATTTTTCTTGCTGACGTAATCGGTCTCTACGACAACTACAAAGGCGGAGCAAACACTTCTTTCCAGGAGGCAATGCAGGTACCAGTCAATGACCCGATGCTTCTTATTCCTGCCATGGCTTCGGTAACAGAACATCTCGGTTTTGCTTTTACTAGTTCGGTGTTGCAGGCACATCCATTTACTTTTGCCCGTCAACTCTCGACTTTGGATCACCTGACCGAAGGTCGAGTCGCCTGGAATGTTGTTACTTCGTATTTGCCCAACGCCGGCAGCAACCTTGGTTTCGATGGTTTACCGTCACACGAAGAACGATATTCGCGAGCTGAGGAATATTTGGAGGTCATATACAAACTTCTGGAGGGAAGTTGGGCCGATGACGCCGTAGTTAATGACTCAGAGCGTCGTGTTTACGTGGAACCCGATCGGGTTCGCGAGATCAATCATCACGGCCACTATTTTCAGGTAGCTGGGCCTCATCTGTCCTCGCCTTCCGTTCAACGAACACCGGTAATATTCCAGGCCGGCATGTCGGAACGTGGACGAACATTCGCTGCTCGGCAGGCAGAGTGCATTTTCGTTGTGGGCTCTTCGCGTAGTGGAGAAGCGATAGCAGCGGATCTGCATCAACGAACTCACTTATATGGAAGATCTAGCGCTGAGGTCAAATTGATTGGTGGGGTGGCTCCCATCGTCGGAGGGACAGAAGCTGAAGCCTTGGCTAAGCGCGCGGAGTACGAAGAAAGCCTCTCGGTTGAAGCCGGTTTAGCTCACATCAGCGGCAACCTCGGTGCGGACCTCGGCGATATTGACCCAGATCAACCATTAGAGACCTTTCAGACAGAGCGAGTTCAAGGATTCATAAAGAATCTCTTGGATTCAGCAGCACCGGGGACGAGGACCATGGGCGATTTGATTAAGTCGAATTTAGCCGGGGCTTGGCTGACCGGCTCAGCTGAACAGGTCGCGGATGAGTTGGAGAGACGCTTTAACGCTGGGCTAGATGGTTTCAACCTGACCTACACGGTCACACCCGGAACTTTCGTCGATTTCGTCGAAGGAGTAGTGCCCATCCTCCAAGAGCGAGGGCTCATTCAAAGCGAATACGTTGCAGGAAGTCTGCGAAAGAAGCTATTTGGGCAAGATCGCCTTCCGTCAAGCCACCCTGCTGCGGCTTTTCGCTTTTGATTCAAGGATCGGCCCTAATCGCCTTTACCGCTCTGCCTAGCCAGAAATGTCGCTAGAACCGATAGGACGAGCAGCGCGGCCCAAGCTGTTTCATATCCTCCGGTTACGTCGGCTGCCAGGCCAGTGAAGAAGCCTCCGATAGTCAGACCGACCATAAAGCCCATCACAACGCGACCACTTGCTCGACCAGATTTTTGCTGTGGTACACCGACAATCACGTACAACATCGCGACCGCATTCCAAGCATTTAAACCCACCGCTGAAAGCACCGCGACCGGCCACATGATCCAAGAACCCACTGCCACCGCAATCAAAAGCATGACCATGACAAGCGCTGTCAACGAGGACTGGACCGCTAATGCGACGGGGGGTTTTATTCGGTGTTCTGCGAGATGAGCCCAAATGATTCGAGTAGCTATTGCGATCCCCCCGGGGAGACCCGCTACGAGGCCAGCCGTCACATTTGACATGCCCAACGCGTTTTCTGCGAAAAGAACTGTGTAGCGCCCAACTCCTCCAACAACACATCCCATGCATAGGGCGTATAGCGCTAGTAGCGAGACAGAACGCGGGAGGTCGGTTGTGAATGAGGTCTCGGGAACTCTGGGGTTTGGCAGCACTCGCTCCCGGCTGTCAGGGAGAGCTACGGCAGTTAGGACAGCAGCTAACAGCGCTGCGACGGCATAAAGCCCTATAGCAACCCGCCAGTTGAGCCAAATACTCAATGCTGGAAGTGTGAATCCTCCTAACAGGATTCCCATTTGGACTCCTGATTGTTTGATGCCCGTCATAGTTCCTCTACGACCAGGAGCAGCTCTTTCTCCAACCAGTTTGTTGGTTGCTGGGTTGCAAGCTCCCTGACCGTAACTCGAGACAAATAGGCCAAGGATCAGAACCGACGCCGAGGTCGCGCAGGCCAGGATTAATAGACCAACACCTGACGAAATCAGAACTAGTACACAAGACCACTTTCCTCCGTAGCGGTCACTGAACCGACCGGAAGGGGGAGCAAATACCGCACCAAAGAGTGTGTTCACACCGACTCCTGCTCCAAACAGGGTGAGCGACATTTTTAAATCTTCAGCTAGAGCGTTAGCCACCACGGCAGTTCCGACAATCGGAAAAGCACCGAGGGCCATTGTCGACACCAGAACAGCGATCAGTACCACTGTGTCCAACGGTGTCGATGAATTAGTTGAATCATCAGGCACCGGCACAGCTTGCACCCTACGCTGATCGGCTATGTCCAAGCGTCAGGTTCTTATTCCTCTCACCGCTTACGAAAGAATCCACTCTCGACTTGAGAGTTTGCCTCACGAGTTTGAGGTCATCTGTTGGTCGTCCTCTGGGGTTACTCACTCAGATGGGTCGGCAGTAGCTGAGTCGGACTACCGACCTGAGGTGGGCTGGATACCAATCGATTTGTTGTTTGCGGTGGCCTCGACTGGCATGGCCGCATCTGACTTTGTTCGTTTCGCTGAGGCTTTAGTTGAATCTGGAACTGTCAAGTGGGTTCAGTCTTGTCTCGCGGGCGCGGATGCTCCGCCCCTTCAAAAGATTCTTTCTGCCGGAATTCGCCTCAGTAATAGCGATTCGCCCAATGCGGGAGTAGCGGAGTACACGATGGCAGCGATCATGAACGTCGTACACGGCTGGAGTGAGCGCACGGACGATCAGAGAAACGGTCATTGGAACCAAAAGGGTTGGGTTGAAATCAACGGGGGTACCTGGCTGATTGTCGGTTTCGGGTCTATAGGGGGGGAGATAGCTAAACGAGCGAGACCATTTGGAGTCGAGGTGATAGGTGCGCGGCGGACCGTCGTGGACGACGACCGAGCAGATCGTATGGTGACCATGAACGACCTCGGCGATGTCCTACCTTCAGTTGACGTGGTGGTTGTCGCGTGCCCTTTGACAGACGAAACGCGGGGATTAGTAGATAAACAATTCTTGGACCAAATGCAGAACCACTCAATTCTTGTCAACGTGTCAAGGGGTCCGGTAGTCAAGACTGACGATCTGCTTGACGCACTTGATGCAGGAAGGTCAATCAGAGCAGTCCTCGACGTATTCGATACAGAGCCGCTAGAACCCACTAGTCCTCTTTGGAATCACGAGGCCGTGACTTTGACTTCTCACATAGCTGGAGCTGGTTCTGGTATTACAAAGCGAGGTGATGACGTCTTTATCGAACAGTTAGACGCATATCTTGCAGGCCGCGAACTGCGATTGGAGCTCAAGCCATGAAATCCGAAACGATGCTGCCCCTCGGCAAAGTTGACCCAGGTTTAAGAGAACCTGATACCCCTCTTGACGTTCGAACCATCGTCGAGGGAGCCGGGGAAATCGAGTCCTTGGGCTACCACGGTATTGCTGTTGAAGAGTGCAAGGACGACCCTTATCAGCAGTTGACTCTCGCGTCGGTCAACACCAGCAAGCTGGAACTAGCGACCTCCGTCGCGATGGCATTTCCGCGATCACCAACCATCACCGCTATGTCTGCATGGACCCTTCAGAAGGCTTCATCTGGCCGACTAATTCTTGGACTCGGTTCTCAAGTTCGGGGACATATAAAGCGTCGATACGGAATGGAATGGACGGCACCCGCGCCACGCATGCGCGACTACATCTTGGCAATGAAGGCGGTGTGGCGCTGTTGGCAGCAAAGTGAACCTCTTCAACACAACGGAGATCATTACAAACTAGATCTGATGGTGCCTCTCTTTGACCCAGGACCTATTGATCATCCTGAAATTCCGGTTCATATTTCAGCTATTAATACGAATATGTGTGGGGTGGTCGGCGAGGTCGCTGATGGCATCCGGCTCCACCCCGTTTGTTCACCGAAATACATTGAGGATGTAATGGTTCCCGCAGTAGAACGAGGCGCTGCTAGGACTCAACGGAACGCGGACGATATTGACTGGTGCATGAAGCCGTTGATTGCTACGGCACCAGATGAGTCCAGCCTTGATCAAGTAGCCGAAAGCGTTCGAGCACGGGTCGGTTTCTATCTCGCGACCCCCGCCTACAAAGCAGCGTTCGAAGTTCATGGATGGGGAGATCAAGTAGATCAGGCTGCCTCGCTTTCCAGAGAACAGCGATGGGACGAGATTCCAGCCTTGGTCGGTGACGAGATGTTTTACACGATCGCAACGGTTGGAACATACGACAGGATTGCTTCATTATTGAACGAACGATTCGGGAGTCTGATCGACCGAGTTGAATTCAGCATTCCCGTCAACAACGTTGACGATGCCAGTTTGTTGACTTCAATGTTAAAGGAGCTGCAAGAAAGCGACAGCTTGCGACCCTAAGTACTTGCCGACGGCCGTGACTCTGGCGTTGAGTTAACCAGCTTCGGAATGAGTGACTGGTTCCTCACCCATCCATTCGCGAAGCGTATTTTTGAGTTTGGTCTGTTGAATGAAGATGTCATGTTCAGGGCCTGACGCATTGCTGGATTGCGGCGCTTTCAGGTAGAACGACAACCACTCCTGAACACCCGATTCACCGGCTCTTTGGGCTAAATCTAGAAACAAAGCGAGGTCAAGCACTATTGGTGCCGCAAGAATCGAATCACGACACAAAAAATCGATTTTGATCTGCATCGGATAGCCAAGCCACCCGAAAATATCGATGTTGTCCCAGCCTTCTTTATTGTCTCCACGCGGTGGGTAGTAGTTGATTCGCACTACATGGTCGATGTTGCCGTACAGCTCGGGGTAAACCTCAGGTTGCAGGATGGTGTCGAGAACTCCTAGTTTCGATACTTCCTTCGTTTTGAAGTTCTCCGGATCGTCAAGCACTTCTCCGTCTCGGTTGCCCAAAATGTTGGTGCTGTACCACCCTCGCAATCCGAGCATTCTCGCCTTGAGCCCGGGCGCTACAAGTGTCTTCATCAGGGTCTGGCCAGTCTTGAAATCTTTACCAGCGATTGGTATCCCGCGACGCTCAGCTAACTCAATCATGCATGGAAGGTCAACGCTGAGGTTGGGCGCTCCGTTAGCAAAGGGAACATCGCTCATGAGTGCCGCGTACGCGTAGATCTGACTCGGCGAAATATTCTCATCGTTGGCTTCGAGAGCGGCTTCAAATGCTTCGAGGGTCTCATGGGCAGCGCTTGCCTCTTGGTACGCCTCGGTCGAACCGCACCAAACCATTACCAGGCGGTCACAGTCGTTGTCGGTTCGGAACTGTTCAATATCAGCCATTAGAGCTTGAGCTTGATCCAATTTTGAATCCAACGCCTTAACGCGATTGCCGTCGAGTTTCTTTACCCATCTCTGGTCGAAGACTGCGTCCATTGCCACGATGCCTTCGAGCTCAGCTGAGATCGCGGCGAGGTCTCGTTCTTCGAGAACTCCTGCCGCCTGGGCTCCTTCTAAGGCATTAGGGGTGATGGGATCCCACCCTCCGAAAACAAGGTCATCAAGCCCTGCTAAAGGAACGAAGTCCCTTATTAGTGGATTTCGAACATCGTCTTTCTTTCCCAGACGAATGTGCGCCATCTGCGATACCGAACCGATCGGCGCGGCTAAGCCTTGCCTGGCGGCCAGCACCCCGGCGATAAAGGTCGTCGCGACGGCACCCATTCCGGGGGTGAGAACACCCAATTTTCCATTAGCGGGCGCAATATTGGCTGAAGTCATACCTAAATCATAAGTGTTGTATTACTTTTGTACCTTTATGTTAAGTAATTCTAATCTTTAGTTTTGTGATGGTGATCTAATGGCCCCTGTTCATTCCTCGCTCCCTGATATTTCTATGACGCAACTCCAGTATCTAGTGGCTGTTCAAGAAAGCCCCACGTGGGCAAGCGCAGCGGCAGCCCTCGGGGTGAGCCAATCTGCTTTATCTCAAGGATTAGCTGAACTTCAACGCCGACTAGGAATCGAATTGTTCAGCTGGAATGGGCGCCGGCGAGTGCCGGCATCCTCTACAGAAGAGGTCACTGAACACGCACGGAGAATACTTGCATTGACAAGTGACCTTTCCGGGTGGAGCGACCGAATTCGTGCCGGTTCCGCCGGCAAACTCCGTGTAGGGATGATTGATGCTGCGGCGGTCGACCATTTCGGTGAAACCTTACGAAGTTTCAGAGAAGACAGACCACAATTAGATCTGCACGTAACGGTGGGTCCCTCTAGCCAACTCTTACAAGGCCTCACCAGCGGCGACTTAGATCTGTCTATTTGTGTCTCTCCCCAAGATCCAAACTTCTCAAGCGTCGCACTGTTGGAAGAAGATCTCTACGTTTACGCTCCACCGGGAGCAAGACCTTCCCGACCACAAGAATGGGGACCTTGGGTGACCTTTCCGACAGGTTCTTTGACGAGGGATCTAATCGGCGAGGCTCTTCGGTCTACCGGATCAACGTTTTCTGTTGTCGCCGAGTCCAACCAACCAGAAGTGCTAAGTGAAATGGTCCTGATAGGCATGGGCTGGACTGTGCTCCCCCGCATCCAAGCCGAACGACCACCAGCCTCTCTCACCCCCGTTCAGAAAACGCCTCTCCTTAAACGTTCATTAGTTGCCGCCACTCGAGACAGCAACCTCGTCAACCCAGCCGCTTCAGAACTCGTGTCAGCACTTCTACAACAAGCAGGTCGAGCCCCTCAAAGCGCCAAATAAAAAGATAACCAGCACCTCAAGAATTTCGGAAACTACTCCTCTTCGGAGACCGAATTTCTCAGATGGCTAAGTACCGCATCAACCACAACGGGCCAAAGCGGTTCAGGAAGATCGTGACCCATATCACTTACCAACAAATAATTTGACCCGGGGATAACGTCAGCCGTCCGTTGTCCTAACAGTGGCAAGAGAAGCCGATCATCCCGACCATGAATCACCAAGGTCGGGATGTTTATTTCCGCCAAATCAGGTTCGCGGTCTCCGCTCGCCAACAACGCTGCAATTTGCCTTCCAGAACCATCTGGATAATGACTCCGGTCATAGGACACGGCCGCATACTCCCTTGCCAGGTCCGCGTCGAAGTATTTCTTACTGCACCAAATGGCGTACTGATCTTGGTACTCCAGATATGCAGACCTTTCCGTCGGGGCCGGCGCCAACAAAAGAGCAAGTGATTCGTCAGGAATACCCAGTATTTCTCGCGTACCAGTAGCAGACATGATCGACGTGAGCGATATCACCCGACTGGGTCGTTCAATCGCCATGGTCTGAGCAATCATGCCCCCAAGGGACGCTCCGACGATATGGGCTTTCTCTATTCCAAGATCATCGAGAATCCCGAAAGCATCCTCTGACATATCCGAAAGGTCATACGGTGTATCCGATACCTCCCGACCTTCAAGCGCCGCTGCTACTAATGCAACAAAATCAACTTCGACGCCATCTAGTTTGCTGGAGAGGCCTGCATCTCGGTTGTCGAATCTAATGACCTGAAAGCCTCCATCAGCAAGCATCCGACAAAACTTTGCAGGCCAGTGAATTAACTGCGCGCCTAGCCCCATCACAAGCAGAAGGGCAGGGTCACCGGGCGACCCGAACGTCTCGTACTCAAGCTCCATTTCTCCGATCTTTGCCCGGGCCATCAGCCGGACCTTGTTGGAGTGAACTCTGCCTCTAGGTGTTTGACACCATGGATGAATGAGGACTGAAGGGGATCTGGCTCCCCAACCGCTGCTATATCAGGCAACCTTTCGAACAGCTCTCGGAACATGACTGTGATTTCACGACGAGCCAAGTGAGCTCCCAAACAAAAGTGGGGTCCTGGGCCACCAAAACCGCATTGGGGATTCGGGCTCCGCTGTACATCGAAAAGGTAGGGGTCATCGAAAACGGCTGGATCGCGGTTAGCGGCAAGATAGAACATTGCCACCTTGTCTCCCTCAGATAACTCTTGGCCCGCCAACATCGTGTCTTGCGTGACAGTCCGACGCATATAGGAAACCGGACTGGCAAGTCTGACTATTTCGTCAATTGCACTGGGCGCTAAACCCTCAAAATCACTCGCCCAAATAGCTCTCTGGTCCGGGTGATCAGTCAAATATTTGAGCCCCCAGGAGATCGCGTTTCTCGTCGTTTCATTACCCGCAACGACTAACAACACAAAAAAGCTTGCCAAGTCCGCTTGATCTAAATGATCACCTTCGAGCTCAGCATTCACTAACACACTCGTTAGGTCGCCACCATCCCCACCTTTTTTAGCTTCTGCGACCTCATTCATTAACTCAGCTAATTCTGCTCCTGCGTTCAGTAATGCGGTCACGAAATCGACACCCTCGGGAGCGAATTCCGGGTCTCCCACGCCCAAAATTATGTTCGTGTTCTTGAAGACCATTTCGTACGCCGAATCTGGCACTCCCATAAGGTCACAAACGATTTTGAGTGGCAACGCAGCGGCAACATCAGTAACGAAGTCACACTTCCCTCTTCCCGCGATGTCATCGACGATGCCGGCAGCCACGCTCTGCACTGAGTCCTCCAAGGCAGCAAGCATCCGAGGGGTGAAACCCTTCGAGACGATACGACGTAACCTCGCGTGGCGCGGGTCGTCCATCGCGATCATCGAACTAAAAAACTCGAGAAACTCCGGTGGAGTGTCGGTGATGGTGATTCCCTGAGCTGAACTGTATATGTCGGGATTCCTAGAGATTGTCGCTATATCCTCATGACGCGTAACACACCAATATCCGGGCCCTGCCTGCAGGTAAGGATTGTCAGGCAGAGGCTCCTCAAACCAATCCAAAGGTGCTTCAGCATGCAACTGAGCAATGCCCGAATCACACTCAACCGCCGGCTGCAGCCAAAAATTCGGATCCATTAAATTGGCGTGTGTCGTATTCCATCTCCGCATACCCCGACGCTAACACTCGCAATTCTGAAAGCATAAGACTGTGACTAATTCCAAAATGAGCCCAGCTGAGATAGTCGATCAGTACACAGAACAGGTTTACCACCAGCGTGACCTGACATCTCTGGACATGCTGGTCGCTGACCCCATGATCCGCCACGAACCCGATGGAACCCGGCTAGCCCTAACTATCGAAGAGGCCAAGCTTCGCATCACTTCATTCCATCAACAGTTTCGGTCGATGAGGTTCAGCAATCGCAAGATCATTCAAGATCAAGAATCAGTGGCTGCTGCGTACGAGGCGGATTTAGTGAGCGAAGAAGGAGAACTATCAACTATCTGCGGAATAGAGATGTTTACCGTCCGTGACGGACGAATCACAGAGGTTTGGAACGCACCAGCCGGCAATGGGTCTTGGGGATGACAGCACTTAATTACATAGTCCATGGTGCCGGTGGGATCGGCTGCGTAATCGCGAGCAGGCTCGCAACCGTCGGTCGCAAGGTGCAATTAATTGCTCGAGGCCCCCACCTTCACGCCCTTCAGACGAAAGGTTTGACTCTGACGCAGAATACCGAGGGAACTTGGCATCTTCCGGCTGAAGAATCCGCCCGAGAACTTGATGTGGATGACCAAACCGTCGTTTTGCTCGCAATGAAAACTGATGACACATTCGATGCGATGGAACAGCACTCGTCGATGTACCGAGACTTACCAGTGGTGTGTTGCCAAAACGGGGTCACAAACGAAGAATGGCTTTTCGCTAGGGGCTACAAGACCTATGGATGCACAGTCATGGTTGGTGCGGAAATAACTCACCCTGGAACTGTTCGACATTCGGGGGGAAAGCTCTTAGAAATAGGTAATTGGCCGTCGGGAAGCGATGACATATCGCGATCTCTGGTTTCGGATCTAGAGGCGTCAGGCATGGATGCGTCGGTCGACGAGCGAGTTATTGATGGTAAATGGGGAAAGCTCGTCAGAAATCTCGCCAACGCGTATCTCGCTTTGACAGATCTGTCAGTTCAAGAGGCCTCCTGTGATCCTCGAGACCGTCAATTCATGGCCGATGTAAACGAAGAAGCTGCAGACGTATTAGAGGCTGCCGAGATTTCAGCTCGCATGGTCGGCAAACGAAACTTACGGGAACAAATTGCCCGCCTTCGCGAACCCGGCAATTGGCCGGCAAGACCCGCTGTTACAGAAGCAACCAGGTCATATCCAAGCACTTGGCAAGATCTCACATCCCAGAGACAAAGAGTTGAAGTCGACCACTTCAACGGCGCCATCGTCCGCCTGGGGGAAAAACATCGGGTGCCGACCCCGCTAAATCGGATCCTAAGAGATCGTTGTGTCACAGCTGCGGAGAACCTGGTGCTTCCCGGCTCGGAGACAGCCGATTCGTTGCGGTCAGCTGCTGTCTAAGTGCCCGGAGTGGGATTCGAACCCACACGCCCCGTTAAGAGCCGAGGGGTTTAAGCCCTCTGCGTCTGCCTTTCCGCCACCCGGGCCGGTTTACATTTTGCTGTAAGCCTACGCCCCAAGGTCAGTTGCGCCGCCTTGTTACGCGGCCTCGATATTATCGCCCACGGTTGGGTGATGAACTAACACAGTTCGTTTAACTCTCGATATTGGCTTTTGTTGTCGGCCAGTTTGCGTCGCGGCACCCCACAAGAGGTTTCGAAGCTTTCCTGCCTTTTCTGTTGACATGTCGTTACAAAGAACTACACCGTCAATCATGTCTGCAATCACCGCTTCGAAAGGTCTGTCTTTTATGCGAACGGCAACAATGCTTCCACGATTCACGCGACGCACTGTTCGATCGACGTCACCGGACCGGGGAGGGCTCTTGAATCCTGGAACCTCGAGACCACAACTGGCAACAACTTGGGTAATGGTTTTCGCCACAATTGCAAATCGGACCGACGGAGCACTTTCAATTGTCGACACAGACCCGGGTTTGCTATCTGCAGCCGCGTTCGAATCAACATCCTGATTGTGAACTTTATTGATTGCGATTTCCATCGAATTAAGAATCCAATAGGGGTAGGACAATCAGGTAGATGTCGTCGACACGGTTACTTACGTTGACAGCGGTTTAGTTATTCAACTTATGCGTTGAGTGTCGATTGAGGACTCATACTCGGGGCTACCGTAGATCTGTGGACACCGCCGATAGCCTCGCCAAAAAGCCAACGTCGAGCGATCCACGTCTCACGCCAGCACAGCAGGCCACACTGGATCTCATCCGATTACCAGTTGAGGAGCGCATCACTCATAAATCAACCCTCCGAGCTCAAATTCAACTGGAGTTAGAAAAAGAAACGGTCGATCTCGTCGATCAAATTGAGGAACCTTTATGGGTATCTAAACGTCAGTTGCAAGCAGTCACCAGTTGCGAAGCCCTCTATGAAGCACAACAAGTTGAGTCCTTCGAGTGGAAGCTTCCGATGACACGTGGCCAGATATTTCACAAGTGCGTCGAACTCTCGATACACATTTCGCCTCCGCGAGCTGCTCCTGAACTCGTCGACGAGGCGTTGGCGAGCCTCATGAACCGTGGCGATGGTTTAGCTGACTTTTTGCTTGATTTGAACGATGTCGAAAGGGCAGAGATACGCAGCGATGTTGCCTCTCTACTGCAGACTTTCTTCGACACCTTCCCCCCTCTTCGACCTGCCTGGAGTCCCACTACTGAGTTACCCAGAAAGGTCCTGCTCCACCGGGGCAAAATCGTATTACAAGGCAGGTTTGATCTGACAGTGGGTGAACCAGATGAACTGACGGCGGGCCGAGTTCTGCTGGAGTTAAAGACTGGTCGAGCGGTTCCGCACCACCTAGACGATTTGCGTTTCTACGCGTTGTTGGAAACGCTCGTCGTCGGAGTTCCCCCCTCTCTTTTGGCAAGTTTTTATGTCGATGCAGGAACAGTTCAGGTCGAAGCGGTGGACGAGGACCTGTTGCGTTCGGCGATCAGGCGTACCGGCAACAGCATCAGCCGATTAATTCAGCTTCGGCTCAACAAAGTCCAACCGGAAAGACGGCCAAGTGGTTCTTGTAGGTGGTGTCCAATCGCTGAGGACTGTCGACCTGGTCAAAGTTGGTTAGAAGAGGCCGGTGGCGGCGGAGCTTGGTGAACTGAGCTGTTCGAGTGCGTTCTATACGCCGACAGCAAGATCAGAAATTAACTGCCAGAGTTCTTCACGTCGCGCTGCCCATTCCTCAGACGTGATACCAAACCGCATGTGGTCTTCCCAGGCTCCCGCTATTCTCAAATACCCCTCGGCAAGACCCTCGTACCGGATTCCGAGTTTCTCGACAACTCGAAGGCTCGATTCATTTCTCGGAATGATCGATATTTCGAGGCGATGCAGTCCCGCCCTATCAAAAGCGTGTCCGAAGACAGCGACCAATGCTTCAGGCACGAATCCGCGTCCAGCCCAGCGTTCATCTACCCAGTAACCAACATGCCCACTCTGAAATGCCCCTCTGGCAACATTGTTGACATTGATTTCTCCACAGAAGTGACCTCGATGCCACATAGACCATGCAAATCCGGTTCCGAGCTGGCGTTCGCGGTCTCGAGCGTTGCAGCGCGCCGCGAATGCAGCAGGGTCTTGTGTCGGATCAGGGGCGCCCGGTACGACTTCAGGTTCCCATTTGGTCAACCAACTCATGCAACGCTGACGAACTTCACTCCACTGCGCGAAATCATGAGGTTGCAAACTGCGTAACAGCAGCCGTGGGGTGTGGAGATCATTCACAGTCGGAACACTAGCTCGCCAGGTTCATCTCTATTCAACCGCTAAGAGCTCGAACGCCAATCCGTCTAGGAGATCTGACTCGCGAACCAGACACTCCTCAAGTTCCCAGTGGCGCATGACAGCGACCAAAATGCAGCATCCCGCGACTATTACATCGGCTCGTGCAGCTTCAAGACCAGGATTATATTTTCGTATCTCAAGCGACTCAGTTGCCAGAGTTCTGAATACATCTTCTGCAGCTCTTCGGCTAAGTACAAAGCCATCAATAATTTGTGGATCGTAAGGTTCCAACCCAATTTCGACCGCCGCAATGGTGGTGATTGTTCCAGCGACTCCCACAACAGACTTTGCCGTTCCCATGATCGCATGGTCCCTGTCGATGTCGTCTAGGTGTAAACGAGCGACCTGAATAGCCCCGCTTAACTCTTCGGGTTTAGGAGGGTCGTTGATAAAGAACTGTTCCATAAAGCGAACAGATCCCATGTCAACTGATCGATGTATTTCTGCGGCATGAGTTCCGTAGGAGAATTCGGTAGAGCCTCCTCCTATATCGATGACGAGGAATGGTCCATCGGTCGAAGGCAAGCCTGCGGTCGCTCCCAAAAATCCATAGCGGGCCTCTTCTTCCCCTGATAAGAGCTCAAGCTCATGATTCAAAGCTGCCGAGACGGGTTCGAACAGGTCGGCGCGGTTAACTGCATCGCGGGCGGCACTTGTGGCGACTGCCCTGATTCTTTGGACACCGTTCTCCGAAATAAGTGACTTGAATTCATTAACTGCATCTAGGACACGACCTATCCCCTCTTCGCTGAGTCGGTCTGTTTTCCCCAACCCGCGACCTAGTCCGGTAATGCGATGAGTCCGTATGTCTACAGAGGTTCCGTTGGTTATCAAAAGACGAGTTGTGTTGGTGCCAAAGTCCAAGACCGCAACAGGTGTGTCATCAGCCAAGGTCTGTTGCCTCTAACTGCTGAACAACCCATTCGCCGACCGGGTCATCGCCGACCGCTAGATAATGGGCCAAGTGAGTGTGTAGGCATTTGACGCCCTGACGCGTTCCGCCAACTCCACCTGCCGGTCGTGGACCCACATGCCCGGCTGGAATCTGAGAGTCCCGTTCCGTCGCGTAACGCTTATGGGCTGCCGCTAAATCATCGGAGTCCACCGCTAGCTCCGCTGCTTGAACTCCTCCATCTCCTTCAAGTCGCGCTACAAGCCGAGATAGTTCGCGACCCACAAGCCAATAGCGTGTCGGCATCGGCCGGCCATTTTCCATTATGGGTCCGTTGCGAATTACGACTGGTTCCCCTCTGCTATCGACCACAACTACCTCAAAATCGACCTCGGGTCGTCGACCCAATAGCTCAGCTACTTTTGCTATCTCAACTGGCGACGGGTGAGCGACCGAGGACACTTTCGCGGCATCGATAACCATGATCCAGTGACTTTGCTGTTACCGCTTGCGGCGACGCAAAAGAACTAACACGAGAGCAATTAGAGCGAATGGGCCAAATCGTTTAAAGAGCGGCGCGCCAGCTGTATCAAGCAGATCAACAGGTTCTGGTTCCGGCATATCAATTTTTCGTGGCCCAGAGTCACCCCCGGCCTCGTCGTGGGTTTCAGAGTCGTCGTCTTCAGACTTACTTTCTGGTTCTTGTTCGCGCTCACTTGATTCGAGAAGCTTTTGTTCGAGACTTTCAACAAACTGCCCAATCAGCTTTTCTGATACATCAGCCATCACGCCCCGGCCGAACTGAGCAACTTTGCCAGTGACTTTTAGATCGGTAGTTATGACGATGTTGGTTCCATCACCATCGGCAGTCATCTCGGCCGTCACTTCCGCCGCAGCATTGCCAGCCCCGCGCGTATCGCGTCCACTTGCGTCTAGGACTAGTCGATATTGACTCTCATCTTTTTCTTTGAACTTAGCGACGCCTTTGTATTGAGCCGTGATGGGCCCGACCTTGACCTTCACTTGCCCTTTGAATTCTTCGCCGTCAATCTCTGTTAGTTGTGCACCAGGCATGCAGGGCGCGATGTACTCAACATCAGTCAAAGTGCCCCACGCCTGTTCAATCGGAACACCAACTCGGAATTCATTTTTCAACTCCATTGTCCGAGATCCTCCACAGTATCTATGTCGTCGGGAGAGCCTTCGCAGGCTACCTGCTTAACCAGTTCTGGCCTCGTACGTAGCAAAACTCGGGCTCCTTCGTCTCCTGATCGCGGAAGTAGCGGCCACACTGACTTTTCGAGACGAACCGGATTTCCAGCAAGACCATCGTAGTTAGCGACCGCTATAGGTGCGTTGCTGTTACCCAACCGCCTCCAGCTCGAACTAAGAACTCCCGGCTGATCAGCCAATCCAACGATGAGAGCATCAAAACCCGCTGCTTCACCCCAGTCCACCGCAACACTGAGCGATGTAGCTATTCCATGTTCGAATTCAGGATTTTCGACAACTACTAGCTCAGAAAACTCTGTCAGAGCCGGAGACAACTCAGTAGCGCCTGCAACTAGTAGGTAGCCAGACAAACCTGAGTTCACCATAGAACGCGCTGCATGAGTAACCACGGCTTCGCCGCCTATATCAGCAAGAAGCTTGTGAGTTGGCCCTGCGAAACGTGACCCACTTCCCGCCGCGAGTAGAACTCCAGCTACTTTCACAACTTCAGTAGGACCTGGGCAGGCCAAGAACCTTGTTAGACACATAGTTCAGAACCATTTCTTGGCTGACCGGGGCAATCTTCATCAGACGACTTTCACGCCAGTACCGCTCGACGTCATATTCTTTGGCGTAACCGAAGCCTCCATGCGTTTGCATTGCCCTATCGGCGCATTCAAACGCAGCTTCGGAAGCTAGATACTTTGCAAGGTTCGCCTGTGCTCCACAGTCAAGTCCGTTGTCGTAACGCCACGAAGCGTCCCTGATGACTAACTCCGCTGCATGGAGTCGCGCGTGACTATCGGCCAGGGGAAAGGCCAAGCCCTGGTTCTGACCTATTGGACGCCCAAAAATCACTCGATTGTTCGCGTAGTCGACTGCTTTGTTCAACGCAGCGCGCCCGATACCAAGGGCCTCTCCCGAAATAAGGATCCGTTCGGGGTTCAGGCCGTCCAAGATGTAGCGAAAGCCCTCCCCTTCTTCGCCGACCCGCCGACTTAAAGGCACCCGCAACCCGTCATAACGAACTTCGCAGGAAACAACAGCGTTACGTCCAACTTTTGGGATCGGAGTTATATCTACGGCGGGGTCTTTCAGGTCAACAAGGAGGAGTGTCATGCCTTGCGTCGGTCCATCACACAGTTCTTTCGGGGTGGTCCTTACCAACAGCAAGCAGACGTCACAATACGGTGCCTTCGTCGTCCACACCTTTGCGCCTGTGATGACATATTCATCGCCATCGCGTTCAGCGCGAGTTCTAATTGAAGTGGTGTCAGTTCCGGCGTCAGGTTCCGTAACTCCAAAGGCAGCGTGAAGTGACCCGTCGGCAACTTTCGGGAGAATTTCGTTAGCAAGTTCGGGTGACCCATATTTTCTTACCGGCTCCATACCAAAGATCGATAAATGAATCGCTGAACAGCCGTTCATTGCGGCACCGCTTGCAGCAACTTCTTCGAGAACAATCGATGCTTCAGTAATACCTTGGCCTCCACCGCCAAACTCCTCGGGAATGGCAATACCTATCCAGCCTCCATCAGCCATCGCTTGATAAAAATCCCAAGGAAACTCGTGCTGTTCATCTTTCTCCCGCCAATACTCGTCGGGAAACTGAGCACAAACTCGTCGGACGCCTTCACGAATAGCGTCATGATCTTCAGATGAGGAAAAATCCATACTGTGAAAGGTAGTGGGCAACGAGCCAGTTGGCTCAGTGAATCGACCCTTTGCCTTCACTTAAGCTTGGGGCTTCGCGTCCGGTTCGCAAAGCGATGATCTCTGCGACAATCGAGACTGCGGTTTCCTCCGGTGTTCTGCCTCCAATATCTAGCCCGATCGGTGATCTAACTCGCTCAAGTTCGGCTGAAGTGACACCTTCCTCAAGTAATCTCTCAACCCTCTTTTCGTGAGTTTGACGAGAACCCATAGCTCCGAGGTAGCCGACTCTTGTCGGTAAGGCTCCCATAATCGCTGGAACATCAAATTTGGCGTCGTGAGTCAAAACACACACAGCGTCCCGCGGGCCTAGATCGCTACCTATTCGTTCTAATAACCGGTCAGGCCAGTCAACAACTACTTCATCGGCCATTGGGAACCGTCGACGAGTCGCGAAAACTTCACGGGCATCGCAGACGGTGACTCGAAAGCCCAGAAGTTTTCCTTGGCTCGCCAAAGCCCTGGTGAAATCAACCGCTCCGAATATCACCAGATGCGGTCGCCGCGCATGACACTCAATAAAGACGCTGAGATCGTGTTGGCGCGCTTCGCCTTCAGGTCCGTAATGTCGAACTTCGCTAGTTCCGGCTTCGAGCATCGCAATAGCGTCTCGGCTTACAACACGATCTAGCGCCTCTCCTCCGAGACTGCCAAGAGCAAACCCTGATTCCTCAACCAATAGTTTTGCGCCAACCTCTGGTCCTTCAATCAACGTGGCTAACGCGACCGGTACTTCCGAGCGGATCGAGTCTCGGAAACGCTCATATATCGACGTCACCAGTCAAGTTCCTCGATAAACAGATGGATCGTCCCGCCACATGTCAATCCCACTGCGAATGCTTCATCGTCGCTATAACCGAAAGAAGTGATGCCTGCCTGCCTTCGACCCTCTAACAGTTCAATGGCTTCTCCGACCACGGCGCCTTCGACGCAACCTCCCGAAACTGATCCAGCGACCTCTCCACGAGCATTAACTGCCATAGCGGCACCGGGGTCGCGAGGGCCGCTACCCTCAATATCCACTACTCGTGCGATAGCTACCTTTTCCCCGGACATAAACCATCTTTCGATGTCATCGAAGATTTCATCCATACCTAAATGCTCCCATGTTTACGCCGAGACAGCCTCAGCAAGTCGCTCAAGTGATTCAAAAGAGTGCCCTTCAATGAAATCATCCGTGTGAGGCAGTGCAGCCGCCATTCCACGGGCTAACGGTGCATAGCCAGGCGTATGTTTAAGTGGGTTCACCCAAATCTGTCGGTAACTAACGCGGTGTAGTCGTTCCATTTGCTCAGCTAATGCCTCGGGCTCTCCGCGATCCCATCCATCTGAAAGGAGCACCACTATGGCTCCGCGCGCCATCCCTCTCAAACCCCATAATTCGTTAAATTCTTTCAACGTCGCTCCAAGGCGAGTTCCCCCGGACCAATCAGCTACGGCATGCGCAGCCGCTCGAAGAGCAGCATCTGGGTCTCGAGAGGAAAGCTCGCGAGTGATACGGGTTAGTCGTGTACCTACTGCAAACGCTTCCACCCGTGTTCTTCCGACCACTGTGGCATGAGCGAATCTGATAAGCGCTCGAGCATACGGTTCCATCGAACCCGACACGTCTACCAGCAGAACCAGGCGGCGCGGACGGTGGTCTCTTTGGACAAACTTTCTATGTATCGGTTCACCACCCATTGCCAAGGCGGCGCGCACTGTCCTACGAAGGTCAGGGTTCCTTGTCTGACGTTTCGATGGCAGTCTTCTTCGAGAAGGACGGGTGGTCGATGTGAAACGGAGACCTGATATAAGTCTTTTCAATTCATTCAGTTCTTGTTCACTGCATTCTGCGAAATCTTTTTCCTTGAGTGTTTCTAGAGCGCTGTAACGAACCTGGAGCGTTGGCCCTGAAGACGTCGTGTCGTCTTCTGGAAGGTCGTCATTCTCGTCGGCACTATCTAAAGAGATTGACACCGAGATAGGTGGCAATTCGACCTCAATGCCCGACGATTGTTTTCTTTCCCAAAAAACTGCGAATGCTCGGTCAAATTCCTCAATTTCTTCGGGGTCAGCGACGAGAGTTGATCTCCCTGCCCAATAGACGGCATCTCGCTCATCGAGTCCCACCAGTCCAAGAGCTTCGACGAATAGTTGCACGCGACTCACTGGGACTTCTAACCCTAGGCCTCGAAGAACTTGACTAAAGCTGACGGCTATTCGGGTAGGACTATTTTCTGACTTGACCAAGAGTGTTTCATTCATTTGCAGCGGCAGCCATGATCATCTCAATACCTTGGGCAGAAACCCGCTCCTGGTCCTCTCGATATTTTAGAACGGTACCCAACGTCGTTTTGATCGTTTGTTCATCGAGGACCGACTCGCCAAGCTTTCCTAACGCCGTTGACCAATCAATCGTTTCAGCGACCCCTGGTGGCTTATACAAACCCATGCCCCGCATTGCTTTAACTGCAAGCGCTACCTGCCGCGCAAGTTCGCTATCGACTTCAGGGGCTTTAAGTCGGATGATCTCGATTTCGCGTTCAAGATCAGGGTGATCAACCCAGTGATAGAGACATCGCCGCTTCAGAGCGTCGTGCACGTCTCGTGTCCGATTTGAGGTGACAACCACCAAAGGAGGTATTTCACTGCCAAAGGTCCCCAACTCGGGGATCGTTACCGTGTGATCTGAGAGAACTTCGAGCAGAAACGCTTCAAATTCATCATCTGCTCGGTCAACTTCGTCGATCAACAGCACCGGCCGCTCATCGGTGTAGTCAATTGCACGAAGCAGCGGTCTGCGAATAAGGAACCGTTCTGAATAGAGCTCGTCCTCGATCGCTTGCGAGTCTTTCTGTGCTCTGCCTGACGCCTCCGCCGCCCTGAGGTGGAGCAACTGTCGCGTGTAATCCCACTCATAAAGCGCCTGGGACGCGTCAATTCCTTCGTAGCACTGAAGTCGTATCAGATCACCGCCTGTCCATGCAGCTAGAACCTTTGCCAGTTCCGTCTTGCCAACGCCAGCATCACCTTCGAGGAATAGAGGTCGCTGCATAGTGATCGCCAGGTAGACGACGGTAGCGAGACCTTCATCGGTCAAATAATTGCGGTCACTCAAGGCTGACGAAACTTCTGAAGGAGAGTTAGGAATGTTAAACATGCGCTAATCAGAATACGGGCTATATCGGAATTAGCCCTCTCCGGGCCTTCATTCAGCAGAGTGACCCTCTTTACATATATGTTGCCGCGAGACATTTGAAGGGATTTTGGGAAATGGATCTAGGTATTAACGGAAGGACGGCCGCCGTAGCGGCGGGCTCGGCGGGTCTGGGATTGGGAACGGCGAAAGCTCTTGCCGCGGAGGGCGTCCGCCTCGCAATTTGTGGTCGAGATGGCGCAAAGCTCGCAGAGGCTGTGAGCGCTATCGGCGGAGATGTAGTGCCCATTGAGGCAGATTTATCGAGCCCGGATTCGGGACGGACCTTTGTCGAACAAGCTATTGCTGAATTAGGTCATTTGGACATATTGGTCACCAACGCAGGTGGACCTCCTCCAGGTACTTTCGAAAATACTGACCTTGATTCATATCAGGCGGCGTTCGACATGAATTGTCGAGCAATGATTGAGATGTGTCGGACGGCTATTCCTGCGATGCGCGAACGCGGCTGGGGTCGAGTTTGCGCAATCACCAGCGTCGGAGTTAAACAACCAATCGAATATTTGATGGCCAGTTCGGTTGCTCGGGCGGGTCTCACTAGTTTCTTGAAGATCACGGCCCGAGAGGTCGCTGCTGACGGCGTAACAATTAATTCGGCGCAACCGGGGACGCACTGGACCGATCGCGTAGCAAAGATCGTTCCAGACAGAGAGACCGCTGCATCGACGGTTCCTGCTCGGATCACTGGTGACGCTGACGATTTCGGCGCAGCGGTAGCGTTCCTCTGTTCAGAACAGGCGAAGTTCATTACAGGGACCGGGCTACTGATTGACGGAGGTCAAGCATCCGGGCTTCTAGATTGATCAGGCTCGCCAATCGGTCATAGTTCCGATTGTCTGCTTTGTTGTGCTGCCAAACGGCAGAGCTTACGAAATACCGCTGGCTTCCAAGGCCCGTTTGGTAAGAACACGAGCCAAGTGATCTCGGTACTCAGGCGAGGCGTTGAGATCGGTGGGGGCATCAGTTCCATCAGCTGCTGCTTCCGCTGCTTCCGCTGCCGAGGCTCCTCCGGCTAATGCCGCCTCAACTGCTTCAGCCCGAAGGGGTGTTGAACCCATGTTCACCAATGCGATTTGTGCCGCGCCCTGAACTTCTACCGCAGCCACTCCCACAATCGCCCAGTCCTGTGCTCGCCGATTGAACTTTTGATAGCTCCACGAAGCTCCCGGTGCTTTCGGAACTCGCACTTCGGTAAGCATCTCGTCATCAGACAGGGCTGACTCAAAGTAACCAGTAAAGAAATCGGCTACACCAATCTCACGTTGGCCATTAGGTCCTTCAGCTATAAGCGAACCGCCTAAAGCTAGAACGGCGGCTGGCAAATCTGATGCGGGGTCAGAGTGTGCGAGTGAACCACCAAGGGTTCCTCTATGTCGGACTTGAGGATCACCGACCTTGCTCGCGACATGAGCGAGAAGCGGACACTCCGCTATCAAAAGGTCGCTGGTTTCCAAGCTGCGATGCTTGGTCAGCGCTCCAATTGCTATGTGATCTCCGCGATCGTCTATATAGCTGAGGTCTTCAACACCAGCAATGTCGACGAGGACGCTAGGTACGGCTAGCCGTAACTTCATCATCGGTATGAGGGAATGGCCTCCCGCAAGGAACTTCGCTTCGTCACCATGTTCAACGATCAGAGCAACGGCCTCTTCCGATGAGCCGGCTTTCTTGTAGTCAAAGGCAGCTGGAATCATTTCATTAGCCTTTCAACTCACGTCTTGGCCGCTACAGGCCAGGACAGCTTTCACAATGTTGTGGTATCCGGTGCACCTGCAAAGATTCCCTTCAAGTCCTTCACGAACTTCATCTTCGGTAGGTGCAGGGTTTTCATCAAGCAACGAACAGGCGGCCATCACCATGCCAGGGGTGCAGTATCCACACTGCAAGCCGTGGTTATTTTGAAAGCTCTCCTGCATCGGATGAAGTTCGTCAGATGAAGGAGCAAGACCCTCGATCGTTGTAACTTCCTGACCGTCAGCTTGAACTGCCAACATTGTGCAGGACTTGACTGATTCGCCGTTCACATGGACCGTACATGCTCCACATGAGGATGTATCACAGCCCACATTTGTGCCAGTAAGCCCAAGTTCATCACGCAGGTAGTAGACGAGCAGCGTTCTGGCCTCGACCTCACTTACATGACCCGTTCCATTTACGGTGACGCTGAGTTCCACAGTTGTTCCCTTCCTCCAACAGCAGGGCGACCTTTAGGTCGGCCTCAATCATGCCTTATTGGAGGCCTTAGTGCCTCACCGAATGCCACACTTCTTCGATTCATTTCACAAAGACTATGGAGACGGGAACCCGTAACGAAGCTTCCTTGGTGGCCACCAAACTCGGTGTGCGAAATTCTTAATAAGAATTTTTACTTATTTTGATGGCTATGAACATCTATTTCAAATAAGAGTTAGATAAGTTGCTAGCTATGCCCGCGGTTGAAACAGCCCTCCAACAGAGGGCGAACACCAAGAACCAAATTTTAGAGAACGCCCGCGAACTATTCGCCGAACACGGCTACGACGGCACATCAATTCGACAATTGACCGCAACCTTAAACATCACACCTGCGGCACTCTATTATCACTTCGCCTCGAAAAACGATGTCCTTGAGGGCATCGCCGCCAAGCTTCACGATGGTAGCGACGACTTGCTGAAGAGGATCAGCGAATTCGATCAAAGCCCCAAATCAATGCGAGAAGCGCTCAGTCAGTATTACGACTTACTAGCTGACGACATCCACGTGTTCCGATTGGTTTATAACGATGCAGCTATTCAACACAGCCCTATTGGGCAGCGACTACGCGGTCAAGCCCGTGACTTCTACGCCTACTTAGTTGGTCCCGACCCTTCGGTTGAGGACAGGATGCGAGCTGCCGGAGCCGTTGGCATCATCAGACTCTCACTCGAACAACGCGGTGTCGATCCCGGCAAGTACAGAGAGGTTGTTGTAGAGCGGGCGTTTCGCGTCATGAGCGACGTATAAAAAGAAGGCGTTATCCCGACTTCCCAGTTATTAGATACTCGACTCCTGGCAGGTACCAGCCTTGCGGAAAATCGATGACGTCAGCTGGAACTACGACCCGAAAAAGCTCGTCACCCGGCTCTACTAAAGACATCTGTTTTCGAGCCTCTCGTTTGATGATTGTTTTGTCTTGTGCTCGTTCCAGCCGCGTCTCGAGATCTAAACGGAGTTGTTCAAGTTCAAACAACTCTTGCTCGGCTTGTTCGATGCTTCTTCCTTGGTCTCTGTACTGCTGATATGGAAGAAGCGTGACGGCCGCAAGCGCGATCACCGCTGCTGCGACAACTACGACTAGGGCTCTTCGTCCTAGTCGACCAAGACGAAATTTTCTCGCTACCGAAACGACTTTCCCAAAAGGGGTCAGCGTCCTCCTCGGCTGTTCGTCACGAGAGGTGCTTTCCTTCGTTTCGGTGGAAGGATTAGTCAAGCGCCAAAGCTTTCTGACCTAGATACGCAGCCGCTTCGCCTAGCTCTTCTTCGATTCGCAACAGTTGGTTGTACTTGGCAACTCGGTCTGAACGAGCCGGTGCTCCGGTTTTGATCTGACCACAGTTGGTGGCTACCGCCAAATCTGCGATCGTCGTATCTTCCGTCTCTCCGGAACGGTGAGACATCACACTTGTGTATCCGCTGGCAGTTGCCAACTGCACGGTGTCGAGTGTTTCAGTCAAGGTACCTATTTGGTTGACCTTGACCAGAACAGAATTAGCGATACCGCGTCTTACTCCATCTTCAAGACGGTCGCTATTCGTGACGAAAAGGTCATCTCCCACCAGTTGGATCTTTTCTCCAAGCATTCCTGTCAATGCTGACCAACCTTCGAAATCTTCTTCATCCATCCCGTCTTCTATAGACACAATGGGGTACCGATCACACAGGTCTGTCAGATACTGTGCAAATTCGCTCGACCCGAGGCTTCTACCTTCGCCCGATAGTTGATACTTTCCGTCGATGTAGAACTCCGTTGCTGCGGCGTCAATAGTCAGAGCAATTTCATCTCCGGGCTTGAATCCAGCTCGCTCCACCGCTTCGACTAACAAAGCAAGCGCTTCTTCATTGCTAGCTAGATTTGGCGCGAAACCACCTTCATCACCTATTGCAGTTGAAAGCCCACGATCGTTGAGTACCGACTTGAGAACGTGGTAGGTCTCAATTCCCCAACGCAAGCCCTCAGAAAACGACGCCGCGCCAATTGGCATAATCATGAACTCTTGGAGGTCAACATTGTTGTCGGCATGTTCCCCTCCATTGATGACGTTCATCATCGGGACGGGGAGGACATGAGCATTCGCTCCTCCGAGGTAGCGGTAGAGCGGCGTCTGGCTCTCCATCGCGGCGGCGTGCGCTGCGGCCAAGGAAACGCCGAGGATCGAGTTAGCTCCAAGCCGACTCTTGTTTTGAGTTCCGTCCAAATCAATCATTTTCGCGTCAACGACACGTTGATCTAAGGCATCAGTTCCTACCAGGGCCTCAGCGATCTCTTGATTGACATAGTTGACGGCTTTGAGGACTCCCTTCCCATGAAAGCGCTCACCTCCATCACGCATTTCGACAGCTTCAAACTGCCCCGTTGACGCCCCGGAAGGAACTTGGGCTCTTCCTTGAGAACCGCTTTCCAAGAGGACTTCAGCTTCGATAGTCGGGTTTCCTCGAGAGTCAATGATCTCTCGGCCTGACACATTCATAATTCTGCTCATGGGACTTCTCCAAGCATGCTTTCGAACTAGCAGGCACTCACAATGTCAAGACTGAATGGTAGCTGCGAGTGGGAGCAATAGAGACTGCACACGAGAGGCTTTGTCGGCTTCCGCTACCTGTGTCTGCGCCGCGACAGAACTGCTATCTCGACCCCCTGTTTCCCAGGTTATTTTTTGCTTGGGCTCCCTCGGCTGCTTTAATCGCTGTCCACTGCTTAGCTAACTGTTCTTTAGATGGCATCGGCATGCCGGGATCTCTGTCAAATATGTGCGGATGTCTCCGGATCATCTTGTCTCGAATTCCGCGAGCCACATCCCCCATGTCAAAGGTTTCTCCTTCTTCGCCAATCGCGCCTTGCATCATTATGTGAAACAGCAAATCACCGAGCTCCTCGATCAAATCATCAAGAGACCCTTCGTTACTTTCGATCAACTCAATGGCTTCCACGACCTCGTTCGCCTCCTCAAGAAGTCCGGGGATCAAACTGGAAGGAGTTTGATCCCGGTCCCAAGGGCATTCTGAGCGAAGTCGCCGAACCAGGGAATACAACTCCCCCATTGACCCAATCGGGTCCGAAAGAGGTAGCTCGGGGATCCAAAGGGACGTGAGATGGTCCGGTTCGAATTCCCGATCTAGATTCTCCCATTCGACTTCAAAAATTGCTTCGTCGTCGAGGCCTAAACGCTGAAGCACCGTAACTTTCGGCGGATTTTCGACTTCGAGTGAAAGTTTGATATCTGAAAGCACAAATCTGTTATCGCATTGTGCAACCAACAGAGGGCCAGTCAAGCTCGCAAATTCGGACTCGAAGCTTTGTCCGTCGACGATTGTGACTCCTCGGCCTACCGGGTCAACATGAAGTCTTTCCCAAGCAAGGTCAAGAAAGGAAATGCCAGGCAGAACTTCGATACTCACTTCCTTACGTTGACGAAGAAGATCAACGGTGCGTTCCGCAATTAAGGGTGAACCCGGCACCAGGTAGCCAATCTTTCCTCGGTCTATTGCTTCTAGCACCAACTGCTCAGTTATGGCTTCATAGACCTCTACTACTGATTGTTGCGATTCGTAGAGGTGGTCGAAAGAATCCAACTCCTCAAACGCATTGGCGCTTGGGTGCTTGCGCGTACGCAGAAATGTGGTGTGGGTCCTCACCAACTGGTGAACTGCATCTGACACTAGATCCTTACTACCGGGGCCCAGTCCGCCAATAACGATCTCCGACAATGCAGTACTACTAGTTCGGGGCTACAGATAGGCCGTCGGAGTCCCAGCTACCTATTCGTGGGTCGACCGCAACGTCGTATCCAACTACTAGATCCGCTAATACCGTTTGAGCGAAAGGACCAAGTGCTGCTGGGTTCGCTTCTTCATTTCGGAGTTCCCGGACATAGAAAATTAGCCACAAACGTCCGGTCGCACTGAAGTCTGACGGCATTGAGACGATCTCAGATATATCCCCCGCTTCCATTTCTCCAAGAGGGGCTGCACTTTCGCCAAATGTGTTCGCCCATGTAAGTAAGTCCGCGCACCCAACGTCGCCATTAGGCCACTGCGTCGCGCCACGCGCGTTGACTTCTGAAGCAACTACTGGTGCAGACTCCCCTGCCTCAAGCCTTTTCTTGGCGACGTTGGTTTCAGTCTCGGTTTCAGTGGCTATAAGAGTGATGCAATGCGGTGTAGCGAACTTTTCCAGACGAGGATCTGCGGCAAGCGCATGGGCTTGCGCCCACTCTTCGAATCCACCAGAGATGTGTTCCTGAACTTGGGAATTCAAATTTTCGTCATCTACCTCAAAATCGATGCCAAATCCGGCGTCATTGATGACTACCGCCGCTAAACGAAGTCGGAGCATTGAGGTGAGGCGGGCAACAAAAATTTCGTTCGTTGGATTGGCGGGATCGGGCAGGCGGCTAGGCGGTGACTCTGCGAGACTCGCTAGGACTGAGCCAACAGAGACTTCTCCTCCCGGGTAGGACGCTATGATTTTCGTCTGGTCCGTCAACGAAAGGGCCATTTCGTAGTCGCTGCGAAGTGCGACACCATCGCCGTCTTGGTCGATGCGGTCAAAAATTTCATCCCGGCTCGATCCAGTAACCGAACCGGGGTCATCGCCGCACCCCGAGAGCGTTATGAGTAGAACAAAGGCCGACAGGAGGACCGCGCCCTTTAGGTTTTTGCCGCTATTAACTACCACGCCCGAAATGGTACGGGTTGAATGTCCTATTTGGTGGGTCGAAGCTCGCGAAGAAAGCTAAAGACCTCCCCAGGCAGACTGGAACTCACATTCTCCGCGTGAATTGTGACTTCAAAAAATTCGTCTTTATAGGTGCCACCGTTGTACGGGCCGTCGTTGATTAATCGTTTATAACGAACCTGTTCACTTTGGGTGAGCTCGAGGGGGGAGATCCTGATTCGGTTCCGGTTGGCAACGCTGACATCGGTTATTTCTAAACGAACGCATTCAGATCTCAGCAACGCTATGTGAAGAAGCGTCTCTGCCGGGTCTGGAACTGGACCGTACCT
>ENA-UPTF01000229-UPTF01000229.1-marine-metagenome-genome-assembly--contig:-NODE-229-length-40088-cov-4.345805_pt1 | contig 40088 bp, 31 predicted proteins | sample MGYA00238166_ERZ767019 | MGnify/ENA primary metagenome ERZ767019 (study PRJEB28930, sample SAMN06266391) | marine metagenome | isolation source: Sea water from 250 m depth | place: Atlantic Ocean | study... | reverse complement strand
TGGCGATGGTTCATCTGGCGGAGTGGGACCATCCGATTTTCAAATATCTGAGGGTGGTTTAGGAGCGACCATCCAAAGTATTGTCCGTTCAAATAATGGGGCAACTCAAGGTGGGGAAGACACACTTAAATTTCTAATTGGTATGGTTCCTGCCAGTGGTGGTGAGGTTATGACCATTGGTCCAGCAAGCGGAGATGGCCCGACAATTTTTAATCAGAATGGGGTTCCGATGCAGGAAGATCAGCAAATATCTTACTATCTAAATGATGTTATGGCTCCGATCATTACATTTGATCCTGCTGATGGGGAAACGGGTGTTTCACCAGATACTGATATCCTACTGGGATTTAATGAAGCAATTCGAAATGAAGATGGTTCATCTATCAATGATATAAATGTGGATGGTCTGATAACCTTGAGATACAATGATAATGAACAACCCATTGACTTTAATGCTGACATTTCGGGAGATAACAGAACGATCACTGTGAGCCCGGATTCTGCAATGGATGAATTAGAAGAAGTGTTTTTAGCTATTGATGCCAATACGATCGAAGATTTTAATGGTAATCTTATTACATCCGAGGCCAGTGTGATTTTTACAATAGCGGATGTTACACTACCAATTATCTCAAACGTGGCCCTTGCGCAGGATAACACCCATTTTTTTCTGACAATGAGTGAAGGTGTGTGCACAAATAATGATGGTACAGGAGCCTTGGAGACCCATGATTTCGAATTAAACTTCATTCAAAATAATGGTACGGCAACTGGTGTGAATATTGAGTCGCTAACAAATTCATCAGGACTGGCTCTTGTAAGCGGTGATTCCATTATACTGGTCAATATCTTAGTCACAGGGTCTCCCAATGGCTCTGAACAAACAAGTATTAGTGCAGCAAATGATGCGATATATGATATTTCTGGCAATGCGATGAGCGGGACAGAAACTTCCGAAACATATAATCTATCTTCCGCACCCATATTCATTGATGCAACCCTGGCAGATGATAATACATACCTAAATACCAGTTTTAGTGAGCCGGTCTATACTGATCATGCGGCCAGTGAACCAGTAGGTGTACAGGATTTCGCTGTCTTATTTGAGAGTAATGAAGGTAATACTACGGGTCTGGAAATAGTGAGCGCGACCGGACTGGATAATTCTGTGCTTGTTGGAGGAGAAGATGCAGTGCGGCTCCACTTAGGATTATCAGGCATACCCAGCGGCGTTGAATCATTCACCATTGGCCCAGTCTCTTCTGAAGCCATTTTCGGTATTACTGGTGTTTATATTGATGCGGAAGCTTCTATAGGACCATTTGTTCTGAATGATCTATTTATTCCCACATACCAATTGAATATTTCCAATGGTGATAATAATATCGCCAATGATACATCGTTGGTCATTACCTTCAGTGAACCTGTTAGAAACTTGGATAACACAGCACTGAATGATACTAATGTGGATGATCATATTATACTCTATGATATCACTGATTCGGTAGGTGTTGCCTTCGATGCTTCGATCAATGAATCAAGAACGGTTATAACTGTTTCTGTGATAGATACGTTCAGAAGTGAACACGAAATAAGTTTCACGATCGATTCATTGTTCGAGGATATTGCCGGGAATACGGTTCATAGTGACACCACAATTGTATTTACGATCGGTGATTATACACCACCCCGGTTTCATTCCGGTTCCGCGGTACTGGCTTTAGACAATAGTTATATCAATATTCTATTCACAGATTCTGTATATACAAATTTTGATGGAACAGGTGTTATCGTACCATCGGATTTTATTGCTCAGATTGATGCATTCGAGCATACGGAAGGAAATGCAAGAGAAGCCACAATAGTTAATATAAAAAATTTGGATGATAGCTCCCTTTCCGGCGGTGAGCCGCTTGTTCGTTTTAATATTGAATATGATAGGCCCCCAGGAGGACAGGAGATTTTGATCATTAGGCCTGTTGACAGTATTGCCGTATATGATAATGATGGTAATGCAATGTTGGTGGATGAGACAAGCGATTCCCTGCAGTTATATGATATTCTGCTCCCTACGATCGATACCGTTAATATTTGGCAGGGTGATTATGTTGGGTTGAACTTAGAGTCCAATATAGGACTGAATTTCTCTGAACCGATCGCATCCGTCAATTATTCGCTAACGGCCAGGATAGATCCTACATTCAGTTTTCAGGATAGTTTGACACCGCATTCACTGACCTTTATAATAGACCCACCCCTGGTCAGCCTTGATACCATTGACCTGGTGATCACTGATCTGACCGATACGGTCGGTCTGACCACTGTTGGGATCTCGTACAGGTTCTTTACCCCAGCATTAGGAGACTTTAATACACCCCCAGATGATACTATTGGGCTGGATGATCTTTACGCTTTCAACTCGGCCTGGAAGAATGAGGATCTTGCCAAGGAGTTAGGACCTGTTACTGGTTACGCGCCTCACTTTAAGATCTATCCCGACGGAAAATTTGGATTAGATGATGGAATGGTCTTCACACAGATGTGGTACTGGTCTCTCCAGCATAATGGTGTCGCTGAAATTGCCAGACAGATCACTGGTATTCCTGCGAAAATTAGTATTGACGGTGAAAATATTTTCATTAGTCCGCCCTCACATGCTGCGAATGGTCAGATCATAATAGAATTTGATGCAGAAGTTTTTACGGTAATTCCGGGGAATAACATTTATATAAAGAATAATGGTTGGTTTTTGTCCAGTGGTAATGTTATTTCTGGGGTTCAGGTGGTTGAGTATAGTATGCTGGAAAACGAGTACAGTAACGTTCATTTCAAACTTTCCAGAACCGAACCTATTGCCAATCCCGAATTCAGAATTCGTTATTCTTTCTTTGATCAGGAATTCAATCTGATAAGCCAAGCTGATAGTACCCTGTTCTTTACCCCATTACCGCAGAAGTACGGTCTAATGCAAAACTTTCCGAATCCGTTCAATCCTTTGACAAGCATCCGGTTTGAACTACCGACCATGACCTATGTTATATTGCAGGTCTATGATGTGAATGGCAGACTTATAGATAAGCTGGCCGATGCAACATTTGAACCGGGTGTACACCACCTTATCTGGGACGGGAAGGATTTGAAGGGTCACGATGTCAGCTCTGGAATATATTTTTACCAGATTTTTACACCTGATTTCACTAAAACGAATAAAATGGTATTGGTCAAATAATTTTTTTGGGGATTTGGATGTTCACCTATCCTGCTGTAAGATATGATAATTTTTAAACTGATATGAAAAAACTCCTTACAGTAAAAGAATTACGCAATATGTATCGACCGGATGAGGTCCTGGCCGCAATGCAGGAAGCCTTTTCCCAGAACCGAGAACGTATTATAAAACTTTTTTCTGACCATAATTGTCCACTTTCAAGGTACAAACAACGTAAACAGATCTCCTTCTTGGATTCGGACGATGAGTCTGACAAGACATTAATAGAAGAAATAGTAGATACCCTGCAAGATTCTGTCTATTTCATGCTTTTAACCAAAAAGGAACGGACAAGAATAACACAGCGAATGCGATCCTTCGAGTCCAAAATGGTCGAGAACCAGTTGGCCCGAATAAACCTTTTACTGGAAGATGATCAATTAGGTTCTTCCACTCCCTGGACCGGTAAAGAACGAACTAATAAAGGTAGTAATAGACACCGCGGACTGGACATGGCATTTGAGATTCTTCGCGTTATCAAGAGTGATCTGGAAGCGGAGAACCTTTATTGGAAAGATGTTTCCAGAGCAGGACATCTAACAGGGCTGCAGATCTCCATGTCCATATTTTTTGTCAGACTTAAAGAGCTTGGTATGGGTCAGAAAGACCAGATCACGCTTGTTCAACAATTGTTTGATGAACTTGGTATGGATTGGGAAGAGGGTGACCGTGAGAATATCAAAGTATCTCTCCAGCAACCAGGGTTGGCTATACAGGAAAACCAGAATCGTGAGTTAAGAAGTTCTACAAACGTTACTTTTTCAAAATATTTATCAAACGAGGTTTTAAAGGACCTGTCAGATCTATCTACGATCTATAAAACGCAACTCAGGCGTTTTTGATTCTAAGACGCCATTTTATCGATCAATTTCTTTTTTGACCCCATTCATTTTTACCAATTAAATCTGTCTTAAATTTGATCATGGTAGATTATGAACGCCGTATCAAAGAATTACCCAAAGGGTCGCAGATCCTTCACGAACCCTTACTAAATAAAGGTACGGGGTTTACTGCCAAGGAAAGGAAATCATTAGATCTGGTGGGGCTGTTGCCACCTACCATATTGACCATCGAAGAGCAAAAAGATAGAATCATGGAAAATTTCCATGCCAAGCAGGATGAACTGGAAAAATATATATTTATGATAGCACTACAGGATCGAAATGAAACTCTATTTTATCGTACCGTTATCGATGAGATTGAAACAATGATGCCTATTATATACACACCGATCGTTGGAAAAGCATGCCAGAAATATGGTCAAATATTTCGTCGACCAAGGGGACTTTTCATTTCAGCAAACGATCGGGGAAATATAAACAGCCTGCTTGGGAATTGGCCAAATCCGCATGTAGATGTGATCGTGGTGACGGATGGGGAAAGAATATTAGGACTGGGTGATCTTGGTGCTCATGGAATGGGAATTCCGGTTGGGAAATTATCACTTTATACGGCCTGTGCTGGAATCGACCCGGCCCGCTGCCTTCCCATTATGTTGGATGTTGGAACAGATAATGAAGATCTTCGAGAAGATCCTCTCTATATAGGTATTACCCAAAAACGCTTGCGTGGGAATGAGTATGATGATCTCATGGACGAGTTCATGGAAGAAGTAGGGTCAGTATTCCCGGATACGCTGATCCAGTTCGAAGATTTTGCTAATGTCAATGCGGGACGTTTATTGAGTAAATACCGCAATGATTTTCGTATGTTCAATGATGATATACAGGGAACAGCTGCGGTCACGCTTGCGGGATTGATGGCGACCCAGCGTATTACCGATCGAAAATTACAGGATGAAACACTCATGTTCTATGGTGCCGGTACTGCAGGCATGGGTATAGCAGAGTTATTTGTGAGCGCGCTTGAAAAGGACGGAATATCCGAAGACGAAGCTAGAAGCAAATGCTGGTTCATTGATAGTCAAGGGTTGGTTGTAAAAGAAAGAAAAGGACTCAATAGATCAAAATTATCCTTTGCCCATTATCATGCTCCAGTGAAAAATATGCTGGATATTATTAATACTGTCAAGCCAACAGCTTTGATCGGCGTGTCCGGACAGTCGCAGTCTTTTTCCAAGCCGGTCCTGCAAGCAATGGCCCGGATCAATGAACGGCCAATTATCTTTGCCTTGTCCAATCCTACATCAATGTCAGAGTGTACTGCAGAGCAGGCCTATGGTTGGACAGAGGGTAGATGTGTTTTTGCCAGTGGGAGCCCATTTGAATCCGTAACCATGAATGGGGAAAGCTTTACCCCGGGCCAAGGGAATAATGCATATATTTTCCCGGGTGTTGGTTTGGGTGCGGTTATATCCCGTTCCCGTACTGTACCCGACACCTTGTTTTTAGTGGCTGCTGAAATATTATCATCTATGGTTACTGATGAGAACATTTCTTCTGGTCAAATCTATCCCTCACTTTCTTCCATTCAGGAGGTGTCAAAAAATATAGCTTTGGCTGTGGCCAGACAGGCTGAAAAGGATGGCTTGGTGGGTTCTAAATTACCAAATGATCTGGACCAGCATATTGATAAGTATATTTATAGACCGGTTTACAAAGAATATTTATAGAATTTTACGATATCGGTCCATACTATAACATAGTTAAGAAGAATGAGAATATTGTTCCTCAGTTCCACATTGTGAATCGAAATTTTGGTTTGTCTGTAGATAAATGAAAGACCAATTCTTACTTGATCCAAATGCTACATTCTTGAACCATGGTTCATTTGGTGCCTGCCCACGTGTTGTTTTTAAAGAATACCAGAATTGGCAAAGGCGATTAGAGTTTCAACCAGGAAAATTCATGACCCATGAAGTTTACCACCATCTAAAACAAGCACGAGACGACATAGGGAAATTCTTGAATTGTAATGGGGACGATCTCTTGTTCTTCCCAAACCCGACCACGGCTGTGAGCAATGTGATCAATAGTCTTCAATTATCAGCAGGTGACGAGATCTTAATGACCCAACACGAGTACGGAGCATTGGTCCGTTCCTGGCGGGCCTCTGCAAAAAAGATCGGGCTAACAATAAGGCAGCAGCCGGTCTCAAACCCAGTGACCACAAGGGAAAGATTTATTAAAGAATTTTGGTCTGGTGTGAATAGAAATACTCGTGTCATATTCATTTCCCATATTACAAGCTCTACAGCGCTGATCTTCCCAGTTGAAGAAATATGCAAATTGGCCAGTAAAGCAGGTATACTAACTATTATAGATGGTGCACACGTTCCTGGTCACATACCACTTGATATAAGTAGCCTGAACTGTGATTTTTATACTGGTGCTTGCCACAAATGGCTCTGCGCACCGAAGGGTGTTTCTTTCCTTTATATTAAAGAGAACCATCATGGACAGATGCGTCCTTTGGTTGTAAGCTGGGGTGAAGAAGGTGATGACCCAGGGCCAACAGAATTATTAAAGAATTTTCAGTGGCAGGGTACACGAGACATGAGTGCTTTTCTAACAATTCCAGCAGCGATAAGATTCAGGAAAGATAACCAATGGTCTATTGTTCAGGAGAAATGTAAAGAATTGGTCAAAAGAACAGCTGACCAGTTACAACAATTATTGAATACCGAGCCTATATTCCATGGTTCACACTGGTTAGGTCAAATGGTTAGCCATCCACTACCAACTGCTGTTCCAAGTGACCTGAAACTCACGCTCTGGAATGATCACCAAATTGAAGTACCTGTATTTCAATGGCAGGATCGGCAATTTATTCGTGTATCTATACAGGGTTATAATACTTGGACAGATGTAGAAAGACTGATCTATGCATTGAAAACACTCTTGTCTTAGATTCTGGTTCTGGTATTACCAACGTTATGCGAATAACAATACTGATACTATGTATAATGATCCTGGATCCTGGCTTACCCGCCCAATCCTTGGTCTTATATTCTAAAAAAGGTAGGATTCTGAAGTCTGATGAATTGTTTACGATTGAAAACAGAAGTATCGTATATCGAGATAGTAATCTTATAAAAAAGGTCGTTCCGGTCAAAGCACTCAGAGAAATACGATATGCGCTTAAATCCTATAGACCGCTCGGAAATGTATTCATTTTTTCGGGAGGATTCATTATCGGATCAGCGCTTTTGCCATCTGTCCTAACTGGTGACCCAGAATTCCTGGTATCGCACGCTAAGATAACAGTGGACCAATTTCAAATAGAAGCTCCCATAGCTATATTTGGGATGGTATCGTATTTAACAGGTTGGATATTAAATAAAATGGGGGCATTGATCGGTCGTGATGTGGTCTATTATGATGTGGCTAAACTGAATTATGATAATCGGAAAATGATCTTGGAATCGATTATCCAGGATATGGTAAAACGGAAAAAAGGTAAAAACACCGGAGAGTATCAGTACAGGCCAGAAGGTCGAAAAAGAAGTCGTCTGCTTGGTCTATCTTGGGAGGGCAAGACAGGGTCAGCTTCTGAATGGGTAAAAAATAAGAACCTTAAAGAAAGGAAATTTCTCGAGTTTGGCTGGAAAAAAGATAAAAAATAAATTACAATGCATCGTAACGGCACTCAAAGCCGAATCTGATCCACTCATTCGTTATTTTGACCTATCACCTGATCACAGTATGGGATTCCCATTATTCCGTGGGGAAGGATTGATGCTTATAGGAGTTGGCATCGGAAAGAATAAAATATCAAAAAACCTTGGGACATTGCTAAATAAAGAAATGAAACAAAACCTGGTTCAAGTGATCAATATCGGTATTGCAGGCGGGAATCCGCGATCTACCAAGATCGGTCAATGTTATCTGGTCAATAGGATAATGGATGCTGAAACAGATCAAGGACATGAGATCGATAGCCTAATAGAACATGATTTTGAAGAAAAAAGTTTAGTAACGGTTGAGAAGGGCATTACAAATGGCGGGGATTCATATCCGGAACTTGTGGATATGGAAGCTTCTGCTATTTGTGCTGTTTCCAGGCAATATATCCCTATCCAGCAATTAGCAATTATAAAGATAGTATCGGACCATATGAATCTGGAAAAAATAGATCTTTCTTTCAAAACTATTGCTGGTCTTATTGAACATAATGTACCAATTATAAATAAATTTTTATTGGATTTTAGATCTATATTGAAATCAGATCATAATACTAAACCTGTTACGAATTAATGCGGTTAAATATCTTTACATGAAACTATTTCTATATATTCTTGTTTTGGTATTAATTATTGGTGCCCTGGTCTTGGCAGTTTTATACAGGTTACAGGATGATGAGGACCAAGAATAGGTGCCTGAACTTCCTGAAGTAGAAACAGTCATCCGTTTTCTTCGACCACACATCATTGGTAAGACTATCTCAGGGGTAGAGTTTCCATGGTCCAAGGCGTGTGAAGGATCATCTGTTGATCAGTTCAAGAAAAATACGATTGGTAGCAAAATACGAGCCTTAGAGCGCCGTGGTAAATATATAATATTCTCAATTGATACAGCATGGTTCACTGTACACCTTCGTATGACAGGACATCTCTATATGGCTAAAGCAGGATTTGACCGTGGCCATGTTACATTCTTGAGCCGGTTGGATGGGGACCAGTATCTTGTTTTTAAAGATCAACGAAAATTTGGTCGTGTTACTTGGATGGATTCCTTAAAACCCTTGGGAGCAAAACTGGGATTGGAACCATTATCTGATGAATTCACTGAAGAATGGTTGTATAGCAATATCAGGTCAAGGAAACGACAAATGAAAGCTCTATTACTGGATCAATCAATTATTGCTGGGTTAGGTAATATTTATGTGGATGAAGTTTTATGGGCATCAGGTATCAATCCGCTTAAGGTATCCGATCGTGTGTCAGCAAAAAAGGTAAGATCTTTGCACGCTGCTATAGGATTAATTTTAAGGGAGGCCATTAGTGCAAGAGGAACCACGATCCGTGATTTTCGTTTTGATGGAGAACAACCAGGAAGTTTCAAAGATCAATTGAAGATCTTTGAACGATCAGGCTATCCTTGTCACCGTTGTGATGAACCTATCGTGAAAATTAGAGCCGCAGGCAGAGGGACATATATCTGTCCCCGATGCCAAAGGAAATGAAGGAAACTATTTTTGAGTACACTACTGATAACAGGAGCGAACCGTGGAATAGGACTGGAATTCGCTAAACAGTTCCATTCTAAAGGGTGGAAGGTCTTTGGGACGAGCCGCTCCCTCAGTAATGCAAAGAAATTAATGGACATCATCTCAAAGGAGAATGTTCTCGTTCTGGATGTATCTCAACAAGATCAACTCAAAGCAGTGAGAGATCAATTATATAAGAGTAATATAATATTGGACTGTTTGATCAATAATGCGGGTCTAATGACCGACCGTGTTGGGATTGAGAAGGTGTCGCAGGATGATATGGTCCAAGCATTCAGGGTGAATTCTGCGGGACCAGTAATGCTGGTACATAATCTATTACCTATACTTGATAGCGGATGTAAGATCGTGAATATTTCATCTCTTATGGGATCGATCAATGATAATACCAGCGGTGGTTATTACAGCTATCGTATGAGTAAGGCAGCGCTGAATATGGCGGTAAGATCCATGAGCATGGACCTGAAAAAGAAAAAAATAGCTGTGTACGCTCTTCATCCGGGATGGGTTCGCACGCGAATGGGTTCGGCAATTGCACCTGTTTCAAAAAAGAGATCGGTCAATGGTATGATAGATGTGATTGACCGGTTATCCATTTCAGATACTGGTAAGTTCTATAATTTCAAGGGTGAAGAATTACCCTGGTAAAGTACATGGCATGGCGACTTCCATTATCAATTAGTCTATTTATTGGATCGGTCGGTCTTTGTCAGGGAGATTTTTCCTTAGAAGACCTGAATCCTAACTCGGGGACCTATGGCCAATTGATCGGTCCATCTGATTATCTTGGTCAGATCTTTATAGTATTTTTTGGGCACGAGTACTGATCTTCCTGTCGAAGCCGGTTCGGTTTTTTGAACGACATATATCTTGATCTTCAGGCTATGGGTGTGAATGATATATCAATTATTGGTGTAGGAAAGGATGCCTACAATGATGATCTTCCTGGAATGGTTGAGGGAAGGATTTTGCCCTGGGTCGAAGACACAGAAGATGATGGATACCCCGTTTGGACAGATTATGGTGCTGTTCAGAGAAGCACATATTTTTTCGATCGAGATGGTCAATTGGTCAATTCTATGAATATCACGCAATTGCTACCGGATGATCCAAATGATTACTCATATCTGGTCAATTATATTCTTGATCTGCGTTCACAGAATGGACCAGCGATTTTTCGGGTTCCTGAGGATACAATCTCGATCCAGGGGGCAATCGAATTGGCAGAAAATGGAGATATTATTCTAATTAGTCCTGGTACCTATAGAGAAAAGATCGATTTTTTAGATAAGAATATTACGGTTGCGTCCTTGTTTTTTTCGGAATTTGACCCATTCTTTATTGGTGAGACGATTTTAGATGGTGATACAACGGGTACGGTCGTGACCATTGCTGGAGGACAGGACCACTCTGCAATATTGATAGGGTTGACCATTGAGAATGGGTACTCAGACCAAACAGGCGGTGGCATATTGATCGATCACGCGGATCCTACTCTCGATCGAAATATCATTCGTAATAATCATGCTGGATCTTGTGGTGGAGAAGGCGGCGGGGTCGCTATTATAAATGAGTCATACCCATACCTCTTTGGTAATGATATCTACAATAATGATGTATCTGGTGTATGCGATTGTGTCTGTTATTTTGGTGGAGGGATATATGTGGATTCAACGTCTTGGTCAGTAGTTGGCGGGTCCGTGACCATAGGCAACAGGCTCTATAGTAATTATGCTGATTACGGGATGCAATTATTCCGTCAGCCTCCTGCTGATACCTTGAACTGGACACCTATATTTGCTCATCATAATCAATTCGAGATCTGCCCCCCTGATTTTCCGGAAGATGTTTTTCCAGAAAATGGCTGGGACCTTGAAAATTGTCATACATTAGGGACAGGAAATGAAATACCAATGATACCGGACAAGATATTTTTTCATCAGAATTATCCAAACCCATTTAATCCAAGAACATATTTTATGGTTTCTTCCCACAATGAAACAGAGGTTGAGCTAAAGGTATTTGATATAAAAGGTCGAATGATCGAAGTGATCTTCAATGGCATACTTAATTCTGGTTCTCATCATTTTCAATGGTCCCCAAAGAACCATCCGACCGGATTATATTTTATTCATTTATCTTCCAACCAAAGTAAGCAGACCCGAAAAGCTATCTATGTTAAATAAGACTGCAATATTGCCCTTTTTATTAGCAATGCTTTACTCAAATGATCAAAATATATCAGGTTCGATATCTACATCCGTTTCCTTTGCCGGAATTCAGTTTCGTATTGTTGAAAATGGAGTGTCAGATAATCGATATATCTGGCTTCATGGGGATGAGCAGACCGCAAAAATGGCCCTGGAGGATCATATCGAATCATATCCAGGGAAGGCCTTCTTCATCGATTGTAATGAACGAGAAGTATCTTTTGGACCCACAAAGGTAGATCCAAACCGTATTTTTTCCCGAGAGGGTGCTATAGTTGCACTAAGGAAGTTTAAACCTGGGTGGAATAAAACAGTTTTAACAGCTGCTTTGGATAATCTGGATTATGAGCGGGATTATTTTCTGGTTGAACTGTTTCCTGAGAATGAAGGCTTACTTATTGCATTGCATAATAATTTTCGTGGTTATAATGTAAAAAAAGAACTTGATAACAGCCGTTTTTCTTCCATTAAACGTGGTCAAAATCCAAGGGATTTTATTATCTGTACGGAGGAGTCGGATTATAGGAAATTGGAGATGGGTCCATATAATGTCGTTCTTCAGGATGAATTACCGAACAAAGATGATGGATCACTCTCATGGGCAGCACTGAAGAGTAATATTCGATATATTAATATCGAAACACGCTTAGGGTGGCTCTCAAAACAGCAAAAAATGCTAAGATTTGTCGAAGGAATGCTGAACTAAGAACAATGACCGAAAAAATCATCCAAAAGATCATAAAGCTAATGCCGCTTATTCTCCTGGTCATGTTGGTCTTTATTGACCGTAATGATACTGTTCATGTGGTTGGATTTCTTCTACTTCTATTTTTTTATACTGGGGTCCTAATTGCTCGTATACTCTATGCTAAGAAAATGTGGCATGTGGAGTTTGGAGAAGATGATCTGAGCCGAGATCCATCTGTTAACAAGATGAGTGACCTAATGGATAAACTTGATAGAAAAGAATAGATCTGGAATTTAAAAGGAGATAAAAAATGAAGAATATTGATTTAAGAAGTCTTTTGATAGGAATTCTGGGAGCAGCACTGTTCTTTATCCTTACTGGTGCCGATGATAAAAAGAACCTTGGTGATATTGTTGTGAATTCTATCACGGTCTTGGATGATGGAAACGGTGGCTTTATCACTGCCTATAATCAAGATCAGAAACGCACCTTATACCTTGGTACCGGTGCAGAAAGAAATGGCTACATTCAAACATTCAATAAATACGAGCAACCGACGGCATATTTGGGCTCTAACCGTGATATGGATGGCATTGTTGTCCTGAATGACAGGTATGGATCGTTAGCCTGGTCCAGGTCTGCTAAACAATGAGCATTGGGATCATATTTGTTATTTTATTATTGTTCGCATTCATGAAGGCTCGCCAACGTTACCAGGATTATGATGAGTAATAGGCCCCCCGCAGAACACGGGGGGCCTATCTATTTATGGTGTGTTCTCGATCTCTTGAGAAAGCGCAGGTTCTTTTTCTGGGATCTCAAAAGCTATATCGGTCTCAATAACAACTGATTCATTTTGCTTTGAATGGGTGGTCACTTCATTGGCAAGATCTGTGGTGTATACCATCCCGTTCCATGTGAAAGTATTATTGGGTCCAAGTAGCATACGTGCCTGTTTGAAAGCAACCGCGAAATCATTCGATGCTATCTCAACTGATCCAATATTTACACTATTAGGTATTATATCCTTTTCCGCCATCTCAATCCCTTGAACAGCTTCTGGAACTAATGTTTCATCAACTGAGTGTTCCACCTTTGATTGAATATTGGGATATACTGTGCCAACAAGATCATTATTTTTTGATACATCTCTGTTATTAATAACAATGGCAATAGCAAATATGCTTCCCAATAACAGTGTTGTAGCAACGAGTATTGATTGGTTTTTATCTTTTTTCTTCATGTTGGATCTCCTTTCTTTATTGCGACCAACTATACTTATTTACGAACAGATGAATAAAGTAGTTCCAAAAAAATGGCGACGTTAGTTGATCGCGACCCCCGGAAAGAAAGGAGACCCCGGGGATGCATTAACGCCGCCAAAAGAAAATCATTAGATCATAATTAAATAAAAAATTATTGTATCATCTTGTTTTTATTGAAAACATGCGAAGATAGTTCACTAACATGACCAGATAGATGAACAATATTTATGGTGACCGCAATTCCGGTAGATCTTTATAGAAACCAAGTGAATCTGGATTTGCCAGGGCGTCCTGGTTAGCTATCGTTGAACCAGCAATGATCTTGCGGACAGCTATTTCGACTTTTTTCCCATTGATGGTGTAAGGAATTTCTGGTGTCTCTAATATAATTGCTGGAACATGCCGTGGTGAACAATGAGTACGAATCGCTTTTTTTATTTTCTTGATGAGATCATCACTCAGATCATTTCCCATGGACATTTTAAGGAAAAGGATCACCCGCTGGTCATCTTTCCACTCTTGCCCAATGACCAGGCTATCTTCAACTTCTTGATAAGCTTCCACTACACGGTAGATCTCTGCAGTACCGATCCGTACTCCACCAGGATTTAGGGTAGCATCACTCCGGCCATATATTTTCACACCACCATGATCATTTATCTCAATATAATCCCCATGATGCCAGATACCGGGAAATGTTTCAAAATATGCCTTTTGGTATTTTGACCCATCCGGATCATTCCAGAAATGGATAGGCATGGAGGGAAAAGCCTTGGTACAGACCAGTTCGCCTTTTTTGTTGGTAACAGATCTTCCATGCTGATCATAGGATTGGACATCCATCCCAAGTCCGCGACACTGGAGCTCACCACGGACTACTGGCAGTGTGGGATTGCCCAGTGCAAAACAAGAGATAAGATCGGTCCCACCGGAGATGGATGACAGAAGCACATCATTCTTAATGGCATGATACACGTAATCAAAGTTTTCTTCAACCAGTGGTGATCCGGTAGACAGGATCGCACGCAATTGTGAGAGATCATAATCTTGGTTCGGCATTAGGCTGGCTGCATTGCAGGTATCAATAAACTTGGCACTCGTTCCAAAAACATTAATATCAAGATCCTGGGCCATCTTCCACATTGCCCCTGAATCCGGATAAAGCGGTGAGCCATCATAAAGAACAATAGTGGCCCCAACAGCCAGCGATGATACTAACCAGTTCCACATCATCCATCCGCAAGTGGTAAAATAAAAAATAGTATCACCCTGATTCAGGTTAGTATGTAGCCGGAGTTCTTTCAGATGCTGGATCAGTGTACCGCCACTACCGTGTACAATAGATTTAGGGAGTCCAGTGGTTCCCGAAGAATACATGATGTAAAGAGGATGGTCAAAAGGTAGCTGTTCAAAAGTGATTGGATCAGGATCATCTGATATAAAATCTGAATAGATGGTTGCGTTGTTGTGTTTCGATAGATCAATATCTCGACTAAGGTATGGGGTCACTATTACCTTCTCAACACTATGTAGTTCTGTTAGAATACCCCATAGCTTTCCTAAGGAATCAAATTCTTTGCCATTATAATAATATCCATTGGAAGCAAAAATGATTCGTGGTTCTATCTGCGAGAAACGATCCAATACACCCTTGATCCCAAAATCGGGAGATGATGAGCTCCATACCGCTCCTATAGATGCAGTGGCTAGCATTGCGATAACAGTTTCCGGCATGTTGGGCATAAAACCTGCAACCCGGTCACCCTTTTGGATCCCAAAATCTCTGAGAGCATGCGCAAGTTTTTCTACTTCATAAAATAATTCTTGATGGGTCAATGTTCGGAGCGTCTGACCTTCACCTTGAAAATGAATTGCTGGCCTGTTATTACGGGATCGTAGCAAGTTCTCGGCAAAATTCAGCCTGGCACCTTTGAACCATTTAGCCCCAGGCATTCTGTTTGGATCATCTACGATGGAGTTATAAGATTGAGAATGAATGATATCTGTAAAATGCCATACCTTCTCCCAAAATTCAGGTATGTTCCTAACAGACCATTCATACAATTCAGGGTATGTTGATAATCGTAGTCCAAAGCTTGAGTTTATTTCATCCTTAAAAGCCGATATGTTTGCATTATGCAGTTCATCAACTCCAGGTCTCCAAAGGACAGTATTCATTTTATCTTCGACATATAATTGGAAAAATTAATAGGTTCAGCTCACAAATCTTATAGGATTTCAATCATTTGAAAATTGCTTTTTTAACTGCTGGAGGCCTGGCTCCCTGCCTATCAGCATCCATCGGTGCCTTGGTAGAGCGATATAATGAACTATTTCCGAGCGTGGAACTCATGGGCTACCTGCACGGCTACAAAGGCCTCCTTCTGGGGAACACACTTTCTTTTCCACCAGAAATAAAAGATCATAATAAACTTTTATATCAGTTTGGAGGAAGCCCAATCGGTAATAGCCGAGTAAAACTAACGAATGTTGATCACTGTGTTAGTAAAGGATATATCAATAATGGAGAAGACCCACTGGATGTGGCTGCTGATCAACTGAAAGAGGATGGTGTAGATATTCTCCATACCATTGGAGGTGATGATACTAACACCATGGCTTCAGTATTAGCAGCACATCTTGAGATATCTGGCCATGATCTGACTGTGGTAGGACTTCCTAAAACAGTGGACAATGATGTTACCCCCATCCAGCAGACACTTGGAGCCTGGACCGCCGCGGAACAGGGAGCCGTGTTCTTTGAGAATATTGCCAACGAGAACACAACAAGTACCCGTCAATTGATAATCCATGAGGTGATGGGCCGCCACTGCGGATGGCTTACAGCGGCAACGGCGAATGAGTACCGTAAAAGGCTTGACAAAATAGGATTTTTCCCGGAGCTGTTGATGTCTCGCGAACGTTGGGACTTGGACGCTGTTTATATACCTGAATTGGACTGGGATTTCCAAGAGGAGGTTGAACGATTACGTAAGCGAATGGATGACAAGGATGGGGTCAATATCTTCCTCAGCGAAGGTGCAGGATTGGACACAATTGTGCGGGAGATTGAAGCTCAAGGGGAAGATGTACCACGGGATTCCTTCGGTCACGTACGACTGGATGAGATCAATCCAGGTCAATGGTTTGCGAAACAGTTTGCGGGTCATTTGGGTGCGGATAAAGTATTGGTGCAGAAGAGTGGTTATTTTGCCCGCTCTGCCCGTCCTGGAAAGAGGGACCTGGACCTGATCAAGAGATCCGCGTTCTTAGCCGTGGAGTCAGCACTCGAAAAAAAAAGTGGAGTGGCAGGGCTCGATGAGGATAATGATGGCAAACTTGGTTTGATAGGTTTTGAACGAATACAGGGTGGAAAACATTTTGACCATTCAGCCGAATGGTTTCAAGCTATTAAGGATGATATTGAATAAATGAAATTGGAGACCAAATATGAATTGGGATAGTTTAGTAGATATTGCGAATGGTATGGTGGAAAAGGGAAAGGGAATCCTGGCAGCAGATGAAAGCACACCCACATGCACAAAGCGGTTTGATTCTATTGGCGTAGATAGTACCGCAGAGACCAGGAACGCATACCGGGATATGCTCTTTACTGCTCCTGGGATGGAAGAATTTATTAGTGGTGTCATATTATTTGATGAAACGATCCGACAATCAACTTTAAAGGATGGAGTCCCATTTCCTGATCACTTTAAAGCACTTGGTATTATCCCTGGGATCAAGGTGGATAAGGGTGCCCACCCAATGGCTGGTACCGATGGAGAAAAAGTTACCGAAGGTCTTGATGGTTTATCAGAGCGACTACTTGAATACTATGATCAGGGAGCTAGGTTTGCAAAATGGCGTGCGGTACTTACCATTACTGATGATGCTCCCAGTGGCGAATGTGTTTCTGCCAATGCCCATGCCCTGGCACGTTATGCAGCTCTGTGTCAGGAACATGGTCTTGTACCAATCGTTGAGCCAGAGATTCTGATGGATGGTTCCCATACCATTGAAGACGCTTTTATCATTACGGAAGAGGTGCTACACACCACGTTTTACGAACTCTATGCCCAGGGAGTGACCTACGAAGGGATGGTCTTAAAACCCAACATGGTTCTATCTGGTTATGATTGTGCAAGCCAGTCCAGTGCCGATGAGGTAGCGGAAATGACCGTTGCCTGTCTAAGCCGAACCGTACCTTCAGCTGTTCCTGGTATTGCATTTTTATCAGGAGGGCAAAGCAATGAAAAGGCCACGGCCCATTTAAATGCTATGAACCAATTATTAAACGGTAGTGGCCCATGGAACCTGACCTATTCTTATGGACGTGCTTTGCAGGCTTCCGCACTAAAAACTTGGGCAGGCAGCTCTGATAACGTAGAAGCTGCCCAGGACGCTTTTTTAAAGCGTGCCAGGCTCAATGCCCTGGCTACTATGGGCGAATATACAGTCGATATGGAGTGATGATTATATTCAATCGTTAGTGATCTGAAAATATCTCTTTACTATGCGTTTAAATGGTGTGGATCTATGTTTTTCTATAAAATAAAGCCCATAAGATCAAAGAAGACAAGAATCCTGGATAGAATGGTTCAATGTTCCACAGGAGGATACCATCTATAAAGCTAATTAATTCCCAGGTCAAAGAAACAAGAACAGGGAACAGTATCCAGATATTGGCCAAATGCTCAGGCATTCTCTTCCCTTGCAGGGCAAAAAGGAATGGGAGGATCAGTCCAGGAATTAGTATGGAACCAAATATATAGAAAAGCTTTACGACGGACGGAATTAAGAAAGCCAGAATAACAGATAACAAAGCCACTATCAGTAGACCTTTTCTGATAAATGGTGTGGGATACCTATTGGCCTTTGGTGGCTTTATACGCCAAAGGATATCTCGTCCAAGAGTGATAGCATTGATTAGACTGAAGGAATCGACCGTAGACATTATAATGGAAAAGATCCCTACCAAGAACAATCCTAAATAAACCGGTGGTAAGATCTCAGCTCCAAGAACGGGGAAGGACATGAGCGGCTGATCAGGGACAACAATTATATACGCATATAGTCCTGTTATGATCGTCAGGCAATCGAAAAAAAACCAAAAACCAATAGAGATCAGCAGTCCCTTTCGGGCAACTTCAGGTGACTCTGCAGCGGCACAGCGTTGAAAGAACCCTGGGTCCACCATGGTCCACAGTGCAATAAAAAACCATACCAGTACATACTGTAGGGTATTACCGCCCAAGGGTTGAGTATGAGTAGTTGGTAAAGCACTGAAAAGCTCAAAAGGTGAAACAGCGGTTTTCCATGAAAAAATGAATAGGATCAAAAATCCCACGAACATGAACATGAATTGGAAATAATCAGTTTTGACCACGGCGTTGAATCCACCCTTCCAGATGTAACCCACGCTGAAAACAGTAGCAAGGATCAGACCCCAGACCAACTGAATATCAAAGAGAAATTGCAATAAAATACCCATGCTTAAGATATATGGAGCCGGGCTTGATAAGAATACGATCAACACAGCACTTATAATACCGGTGGTCTTGCCATAAGATCTTCGAAAATGGTCTGGAATGGATAACTGTTTTTGTTGACGAACCCGGTTTGAAACCCAGAGCGCATAGATGATAGCAAACACGTAGTAAGGAAAAGCAAAAATGAACCAGGTCTGTATGCCATATTGGTATGTGTTCTCGCCTATTCCTAGTATAGCGCCGTACCATGTTGTGACCAGTGTAGCAATGAACCCTGGAAGACTGAGCTTTCGGCCGGAAAGGATGAACTCGTTCTGATTATTCTTTTTGTTCCGACCAGGAATGAATCCGATCCAAAAAAGTCCAAAGAAATACCCAGCAATTATGAGCCAATCTGAGTAATGCAGTGACATTTAATCAGTGTGGTTCATAAAAAGCCAAACAGGGTCCGATGTATCCAATGAGAATTCATGATTCAATGCTTCATTACAGATTGCCCGAGAAGAGGGTAGCAATCTTTGATTTACCATGGGATATTTTAGACCAGATACCGTGATAGATTCTACTGGATGTATAGCTATGATAGATATTGCCTGTCCAGGTTGTGAGCTGATGATCCTATTACCCTGTTCACAGTTTATGGTTGCATGGTTTGTGACCATTTTTAATTCAACCATTCCTTGGTATTCTGCAAGGATATGAAGGTTTCCCAGGGCGTGGTCTTCCCTTATGCCACCTGCACCCAAAATAGTGATCTCGGTGATATTATTAATAATGCACCAGTCCAGTGCTTTCTGTAGATCGGTCTTGTTTTGGTCTTGTGCCGGAACCCAGAGTCCTGGTGATTCATGTTCCGATAATTTTGTTGAGTCAAGATCACCAATAGTAACGGTTGGCTCTAATCCATATTTTATAAGTTTATCAGTAGCACCATCCGTGCAAATGATCGTTTCTGAATTATCTAATAAATATTTTGGTAGATGATGAACAGGAAATTCTCCATTTGCCAATAGTATTACTGGCTCTTTTAATGGAGCAGATAGTGAAATCATGCATTTAAATTACAACGAACTGAAAAGGACCTTGTAGAGATTCACATCTCTTATTAGAACATATTAAATTCCAAGTCTTTTTGTTATGGCACTTAGAGAAATAATAACGCGCCGATTATTTGTGCTGGATGCACACTACCCACGCACGATCATTGCTGGGGTATTCTTCTTTACTTTATTGATACTTTGGAAGGTCCCAGGACTGGAAATAGATCCGGGATTACGTTCCCTTGTTCCACGTGATCATCCTACTGTTCAAAATATGGAATTAGCTGAAGATCTGTTCTCTGGGAGCGAGATCGTTGTCATCGCTATTGAAACTGATAGCTTATTGTCAGAAAGAACGCTAACAAAATTTTCTGCTTTACAGGATTCATTAGAAGCTATGGATCTGATCAGTCGTACGGCTTCCATCTACAGTCAGAAGCACATCGTCCCGGATGATGGAGGATTCGGTGTCGAGCCTTTGTTTGATGATATTCCCTCTGACTCAACAGGTCGTGCACTATTGATTCAGACACTTAATGAAAGTGGCATGATCGGTAATTTAGTTTCTGAGGATTTGAAATTAATGTGTTTCATTGCCCAGATAGAAGCATCTTTGGATTTTGATGAGATCGAATTCAGAGAGGAGTTATTTAGAATTATTGAAGAGTTCGAAGGTCCAGAAAGAATTCATTTGGCCAGTCCCGTGATCTCATCAGCAGAATCAATTAATAATGTTAAGCGAGACCTGAGGACCTTTACGCCAATAGCTTTAGGGCTTATGATATTTCTGTTATTGCTCAGTTTTCGAAGCTGGGCAGGAATCTTTCTACCTTTGTTTGTGGTTGCTTTTTCTATCTTGTGGACCTTTGGCCTGATGGCCTGGCTGGATCTGTCTGTCCCGATCATTGGAGGATTGATTCCGATCATGCTGATTGCTATTGCTAATAATTATGGTATACATATTATATCTCATTATTTTGAGTATACTGTAATGGATCAAGAACTGACCCGGGCAGCCATTTTACGCCGTACGATGAGCAAACTTGGAATGCCTATCTTTTTGGCTGGGACAACAACCATTGTTAGTTTTATGAGTCTGATGTCGCATGAACTATCCAAGGTGCGCGAGATCGGTCTTCTGGTATCATTTGGGATCGGGATCGCATTTTTATTAAGTCTTTTCCTGATACCTTCTATTCTAATTCTAGTACCCCGACCCGCTTATCTCAGTAAAAGAAAAAGTATGCTATTGGTAAATGAATTCCTAGTTTCATGGGGAAGATTCTTCACTAAATACAGGGTTCCATTTCTGGTGGTCCTTTTTACAGTGATGGTCTTATTCTCTTTAGGTATCAGGGATATAACCATTGATACGGTGCCAGACCATTTTTTCCCAAAGAATTCAAAAATAAGGATCGCTAATCAGGTTATAAGCCGTGCTTTTGGTGGTTCAACACAACTAAATATCCTGATAGAGGGTGATATCTATGATCCCAGTGTATTGTCCCATATTGATAAGTTGACCGATCATATCAAACAACAGAATGAAACAGTTACTTCGACATATTCTATCACGGATATTATTAAAAAAATGCATTTTGCATTTAACAATGGTAACTATGATTCACTAAAGATTCCTGAGGACCGAGAACTGATAACACAATATATGTTCCTTTATTCACTGACCGGAGATGATGATGATTTTAACTTGATCTTGGATGACCCAGATGAACCGAGTTATACACAGGTATTTATCCGTATAGGAGAAGTTCATACCGAAGAACTAATGGCACTGGTAGATGATACTGAAGATTATGTTCATGCCCATTATTACGATGATCGTCCGATAAAGCCCATGCTCTCTGGTCCCGCTGCCTTGTTGGGTGCCGTAAGTCATTTAGTGGTCCGGGGTCAGATCATCAGTCTGGCGTACGCTTCAATCATCATTTTTGTAATAATGTCGTTCGTGTTTCGCTCATTGGTTGGAGGTATTCTGGCAACATTGCCTATGTCTCTTTCTGTTTTAATGATTTTTGGAGTTTTAGGAAATTTTGGTATCCCTCTTAATATGACCACATCTTTATTAACCTGTATACTGGTGGGAGTAGGTGTTGATTATTCTGTACACTTCTTATGGCATCTGCGTGAACACATTCGCGAAGGAGATACACTGGAAGATGCTATTGCGAACACCATGAAGGTTTCAGGAAAAGGAATTTTATTCAACGGCATTTCAGTCGTTGTTGGTTTCTCTGTATTGATGTATTCGGTATTTATGCCTTTGAAGGCATTCAGTGTTTTGATCATGGCATCAATCGCTTTTTGTTTGATCGGGGGCTTGGCGATTCTTCCTGCTATGGTCAGCCTAATAGACCCAAAATTTTTAAATCGATGAAGAACGATAAAAAAGATAAACTGATCAGCATTCTTTTTTGGATGCTTTCTACCGGGGTTATAATCTGGTGGATCACGGCCGCTTATCTTGATGCTGGAGTAGAGCAGACCCTGTACACATTATTCGCATTAGAGAATATTGTTAAGTGGGGACAGGCTAATATAGATATAGTTATTATTTCTTATATATTCATCTGTCTTCAGGCCGCCGGTGTGTCCGAGCTTACACAACGGCAGGATTATTTACTTGTAGCCATAATCAGTCTGGTCTTTACGCCATTGGGACTGCTATTCATAAAAAGTGAGATAGATGAAAATTAGATTCATCGTTTTTTTGTTTCTACAATCCATTGTGTTCCCATCTGATATGGATCCGACCGCTGTTGATATTATGAGAAGGATAAAATCAGCACCAAAGCCGAAATCGTCCGTATCAGAGATACGGTTGGAAATAATCAGAAAAAAGGCAGGGAAAGAAAAACGTAGGATACGGTCTTTCACACGTTACGAGAAGCAATTCTTTTCTGGCGATTACAAGAAAAAACAACTTTTGAGGTTTCAGGAACCTAAATCGGTACAGGGCACGACCTTACTTAGTTGGACCAAAATCAATGGAACCACGGAACAATGGTTTTTCCTTCCTAAGCTCAAAGCATCAAAGCAGATCAAAACGAGGGAAAAGGGAAAATCTTTTATGGGAACCGACTTTATTTATGAGGATCTTGAAAATCGCGAAATAAAGGATGATAGCCTAACTCTTGAGGGGCTGGAAATGATTGATGGATACTCCTGCTATGTGGTAAGGACCTTTCCCAGAATTGAAAGCTCGTACTGGGGAACAAAGGTTTATGTGGATGAAAAGATCTGGCAGATCAGAAAGATCGAATTTCTTGAGGATGAGAATAAAATGGAAAAAACGTTATACATAAGAGGTTATTCAGAAGAGTCTGGGTTCTGGTCGCCAACTGTCTTGAAAATGACAAGAGTGAACGGGAACCATACGATAATGACCATTGATTCTTTCAAGCCCAACGCTGATTTAGATGATCAAATATTCACCGAATCTTTTTTGAACAGATCTGAATGATCATTTATCGGTTCTTGGTTCTGATCGTTCTATTGGGGCAAGCATTTTACTAAATCCTTATAGTATTCAAATGATAATTAAAGATTCACACATAAAATTGATAGCAATTTTTGTTTCTATCCATTTAATTCTTTTTGCAGGGCTTGTCCATCCTGAGAATAACAGTATCCAGAACCTTACCTATATACTCTTTGAGTGGGAGCAGATCCCAGGCGCATATGGATATCAACTTCAGGCATCTTCCACTGATGATTTCACCAATAATATCATAGATACCACTGATAGTACGTTGTTATATATTGATAGAGGTAATCTTGAATGGGAAACCGAATATTTTTGGCGTGTTAAACCTGTGTTGAACAATGGCATGGAAGGCGTTTGGTCTGAAACATTCTCTTTTTCAATCGGTGAGAAACGTTCCATAGCAGAAACTATTATCATTGACCAAGAACAGATCGCTGATGGATTAACGGTCTTTGGTGCGTTCTTCGATTATTTCAGCGCAATAATAGATCGGAATGGCCAAGAGATCTGGAACACAGGTGAAACAGATATTGTCTATTATAACTCGAGTCCCTATGTTGATTTTTTCGGATGTTATCTTAATTCCGGTTCAGAGAATAACCTTCCCGGCATTGTGTTCTCGGTTGACAATGAGATTATTTGGGAAGAGCCCAATGATGAATTCTTACACCATGATATGTTCAGACTTTCAAATGGAAATTATATGGGTATTGTATCAATATCTTCAATAGGTCCCGTTCCTATTGGACCCTGGACACCTTTATTCCAGCAGTTAGGTTATCAGGCGGATGGTGTCACTCCGGAGTTCACTTGGATCGGTGATAAACTTGTGGAATGGGATAAAGATACCAAAGAGGTTGTCTGGAGCTGGAATACTTTTGATCATTTTAGCATGGCAGATTATGATCAGTACGGTGGAACATGGGACCAGGCCTATTTTGATCTGCAATATGATTGGACTCATGTGAATGCAGCATTTTTTTCTGATGAAGAGGGTGCACTATATATATCCACTCGTCATTTATCGCGGATCACAAAGATCGATTATGAAAGTGGAAATGTTATCTGGAATATGGGGCATGATATGCCATCTGGAGATGTAACTATGGGTCAGGATCTTGGTTTCAGTTTTCAGCATGGTATACAGCTTACCCAAGAAGGACATATTGTTACCTTTGACAATGGTAATCTCAGTGAGATATTCCTTGGCACCGATGAACCCACATCAAGGGCCATCGAAATTTCCGTGAACGAAGATGGTGCTGAACTTGTCTGGGAATATGTGCTTCCGGAAGACCTATTCGGCTTTGCATCCGGTAATGCAGAGAAACTTGATAATGAAAATATGTTGATAACCACGGTGGGTGGAGGCGGGAGATCATTAGAGGTAAATCCCAGCGGTGAGCTTCTTTGGGAAGCGCATTACAATCTTTCACTCCCGAGCGGAGCCGTCTACAGAGCTAATCGTATTCCTGGTATTTACCCTGTTGCCTTTTCTGTGGTCGCCCATGACCTGCAGACAAACAATGGTGAAACAGGTATATTTTTGACCCTTGGAAACGTTGAACTTGCTTTTGAGATATTCAATGAAGGGTCCTCTGAAGAAACCTATAACTTTGAATTTTACGATGATCAGAACTGGTTCAACGTCCAATCTGGTTCTACAACCCTTGGACCTGAAGAGCATACAACGATCTCCTTCATCGGTAGTGTCAGCGAGATCTCAGGGGCTAACCCTCTAACTTTGATGGTCATACCTTTCCACAGACCCGAGCTGGCAAGAACTATTAACCTCAACGCTTATTCTGGAGAACTTGTTGTTGGTTCAGATCCTGTTCCCAATGAATTTTCACTATTTCCTCCATTCCCAAATCCGTTCAATTCATCCATTCTCATCCAATTTTCAGCGGGAAACGGACCCCTGATACTTGAGATCAGAGATATATCTGGACGGCATATAAAGACACTGTTGGAGCAGAATTCTGGATCAGGTCTTCACGAGATAGAATGGAATGCTAACGATCATCCATCCGGATTGTATTTCATAAGGTTAGAGACAGGTGACCAGATAGATATTAAAAAAATCATTTATCTGAAATGATGAAAAATATCTTGACACTCATGATCTTTATCTTTTTTTCTCGAACTATATTTGCACAGTGCGATAGTGCGTATACCTATTACCCAGCTTTGCCTTTGAACGTGACCATTTTGTCAGGGGACACCTGCCTGTCAGATAATGACATGGTCGTATTGGATAGCCTGATTTCTATCAACGATCTTGCATATGGTTCACCATTGGAACTGGGTACACAGACCTGGTTCAATGGTCGACTACGTTTCTTGGTTTCTGGGAATTATGGTAACAGTTCTGGCGTGAATGATACGATCTATTCGCTCCCTGACAACATTGGGAACTGGGACAACATTGCTTCACTTTATTTAGAATGGAACCGGCTTTCCGAACTTCCTGGTTCATTCAGTCATCTGTCTGATCTAATGACCCTTTACCTTAATAATAATGTTCTCCAAGATATAGGGGACAGCATTGGGAACCTTGACAACCTTTATTTTTTAGACCTGGGGTATAACGAATTAATTACGATACCTGAATCGATATGTGATCTGGAATTTTTGAATTATCTTTGGCTCTTCAATAATAATTTAGAGTTTTTGCCAACTTGTTTTTGCGATATGGATCTGGATTGGAGTGGGAACGACAATGGTGGTTATCCATATTTTGCTATTGGGGCGAATGCCCTTTGCGATAATATTCCGGGATGCTTGATAGAAAACGACCATTTTGAACTAAGCCTGGATCAGTTCTACTATTCATTTCCGGTCTATGCACCACAGAACTGTGATAATACTACGAACATCAGTGAAAAAGGTCTTTTTCCATACCAGTTCAATGTATCATCACCCTATCCCAATCCGTTCAATCCAAGAACAACATTGGATCTCTTTGTGCCTTATGATAGAAGGATAGATGTTCGGGTGTATGATATTTTAGGAAATGAAATAGATGTGATCTCAAATAATGAGATCTATGATATGGGAGAACACTCGCTTATATGGTCTGCAGGGGACCATCCATCTGGCGTGTTTTTTATAAAATTTGCAGATGGTATTGATGTAAGGATCCGGAAAATGATCTTTATGAAATGACCACTATAGATAAATCGCTTAGGATTTGAAGAATCTTTACAATGTCTTTAGCTTTAATAGAGCACGGTTACAGATAGCTCTTTACACTGGTTGTTTTAACTTTCAAGTATCACTGATTTCAAAAGAAGTATTTTAATTCCAACCTCATATGGGAGAAATCTTCCATCTGGTTAAACCGGTATTGATCACCGTCCGGGTGGCCGTCTGCACCGATAATTTTTGTGATTCCTAATATCGCTTTAAGATCTTCCAATAGATTGTATTCTGTTTGAAAGGAATATAGGGCTCCCGGCACAGTACCTTTATAACCCGTTTTATCCAAGTCTAGCATGGCTGTCAAGTTGATATTTAACTGGCTGTCTAGGAAATCTCTTTTCAAGCTGAAAAAAGCTAACTTTTTGGATAATACGGCCATTGGGGCACCGATTCCTGGGGTAAAGAAATCAGCAGGTGTAAAGTTATCCGGATCAATTTCAAGGTTGGGAATATTGATTTCCTGATCTACTGGGAAATCATTTGACGAATAATAAAGTGTATCGTAGATGAAAATCTGACCGATGAAATTAATATCTGCAGGGAGTTCTACCTCTATCTGAAATGTTGACTGATAATATCTGGCTTTTTCTTCCATAGGAAACGAAAGACTATCTACAAATATGTAATTGTTAAACCCAAAGGCAACTCCAGCTAATTCTCTGGAAATGGATGAGTTTTGGTCCCGGGTATCAAACAAACCCATATCTGCTCTTATTGTAAATAAATCATTTAATAAAATTGCCCCTATGCCCAAAGCCTGTGTTTTTCGAAACCCGTAAACCAATTCCACTTGAACGAAAGAGCTATTATCAATATGGGAATATGTACTAACTCCCGTAAAATTGAATAACCTATCGTATCCGGAAAAATAGTAATAGGAGATTTCCCCAAAATTCCGGGATGAAACGGTATAAAATCCACCTTCGAATGGTTGGTCATGGAGCGGAAAAATCTGATATTCCTGAGGGGTGATGGGAAGCTTGATAGGAAAATTGTTATCCCCTGAAGGAGTCCGATGCGTATTATGTAAAGGAGAAAAAACAAAACCAAGCTTGAGATTTTTCCAGTAAATATCAGATGCAATTGAAAAGGTACCCAGTTTGCGTTCGGCACCCGTAGAGAATAGATAATAATAATCAAGAGGATTTACCACATCAATGGGGCTGTTCTCATCTGTGCTTCCCCAGGTATGTATTTGTTTACCAACGCGAATCTCGCCAAAGCTGGTGAACCATTGCATGTAGAGTTCCCTCAGGTCCCAATGAAAATCCTGTGGGCTGCTATTTGTGAGAAAATAGGTATCGCTTCTTAGTTGATGTTCAAGGGCCAGTGTTGATTTTATAGAAAGATCTCCATTCTGATGATCCACATTAATATTGAATATTCGATAGGGTATATTTATTAGGGAGTTATCAGAAAGTCTGGCCATATAATTTAGGTCCACATAACCGCTATGGTCGTTAGTGGACTGTGCGAAACTCAAAGCTGTGAACACTGGAAAAAGTAAGATAAATAGTATTCTCTTCATATTGTCTTATTCGTTCAGAGCTTCTCCTAACCATTCAATTATCTCATTGCCCTGAGTTTTCCATGCTTTGGGTAATGCCCAGGATGGAAAGTCGCCCAGCAATTCACCATTCCAGGTATAGGTTACAGCGGTTTCGTTATTGCTGATAGGTCTAATAAGCCATGCGCCGGCTGCGTTGATTAATCGAACGGATCTTTTATTCGGGGGTGCATCAACATGTGTAACTGCTTTAAAACTAAAGACCCAATCCGTTTCGCTTTTATCCTTAATAAATTGGATAATATAATCTCGGCCTGAAAAGGGAAAGGGCATGTCCAACATTAAATAGGCGATATCATCATCCAATATTTTTGCCGTTGTAATTCTTTTAAATACATTTGGATAATTTTCAATGTTTTCGATGATGTTTGAAATATTTTTCATAGGATATGGAAGATCTGCCCGGGTTTGACAAACCGGGAAATCAGAGTGGTCTGCCCAGCCGATCCAGGTAACATCATCCTGTAGAACTATCCAATTATCAATGGATTTAGATGTTGGGATATCAAATGCCTTTATTGATACGGCTGGTATCAGGAGAATGAGAATTGGAATATTAATAAAAGCTTTCATTCATTCAAAAATGTTTCATATACGAAAGAACAATCGTTTCTGATCCGTTCTTCATCCATACCGAATTTTTTCAGATCGTATGCGTGCTTACTTATATAATGGCGCTGGTCTTCTGCGGTTTTTTTCACGTCCTCTATTAGAAGATCAGAAGGTCTAAAACCTGTAAATTTAAAGATACCTGACATTACATCTTCGAAGTTGTCCATCATTCTATCATATCTAACAATAAATATTCTCGATCCATCTATTCTCCCGCTCACGTAATCATCGTGGAAACGTTTAAGCAGTTCGACCAGAGCAGTATATAACCGATCAATATATTGATCTCTCTTATTCTTTGGAAGGCTCCAAAAACCAAATCGTTTGTCTAAGACACCTGTTACCAGGCTTAATCCGGATGGTAATACATTCACTGGATCCCGCACCATATAAATGATCTTTGAATCAGGAAACCGTTCCATAAATGCGGGAAGGTTAGTGCTGAGGGAAAACAGTTTTCCAATGATCGGTTCTTTTTTTGATGAGATTATGGTTCGCATCCATATGGTCTCGAACCAGCGGAAATCACGCTGGCTTGTGTTGCGTAGTTTGGGGTCGAACCAGTCAAAGAGATCTTCATCTGCAAAGGATAAAAGGAATCCATAAAGAAAAAACCCGTCAAAATAACGGAAGAACAGAGACACATCATCTGTCTCGATCGATCTTAAACTGGTCTGGTGTGCATCAGTGGAATGGTGTCTGGCAGGACTGATAAGTTCGAGAAGTGGTAAAAGAGGTCTTATAAATTTTTGCAGAATGATCGAAGGATATATCAACTGCCAGAGTTGTGCCCCGGAACCTAATCCAATTTTGATCAGGTATCTATGCAAAAAAGTTGTGCCTGAACGTGGATTACCGACAATAATGATGGGGTCCGTCAATTTTTCTTTTTTCAGTGAATTATAAAAGACCTTGTCCAGTGCAAGACCAATGGTTATCAACTGGCGCATAAAAAAAAGTAAAAGACCAGTGACTATCGGGCCTATCCATGTTCCGAACGTGTGGCCTATGGTAAGATATGCTTTTATGGTTCTGTTGTTTTTCATTGATTGATACAAAATATGTTAATGAAACAATTAAGAAACATATTAAGGTTTTTTATATAAATTTTTAGAACAGATTTAATCGATCGACCACATTTTAGTCAACCTGTTAAAATATTTTTTAATAGTGAAATCTATGGGAATGAAACACATTAAGAAAATCTTATTCGCTCTATTGAATATTACCATAGGGTTCGGTCAGGTTTTTGATGGCTTTACACTCTTTTCCCCTGTTGCTGGCGGTCCGGGTGGTCCTGGTGGCGGGAATTCATACGTAATTAATAATGATTTAGAAACGATACATACCTGGTCCCATTCTCGGGGTGCCGCAAGTATGCCATATCTGCTGCCCGATAGTTCTATCATATATCCATTCCGGGTACAGAGCCCAACTATGATCGCGGGAGGCGTCGGGGGCGGTATCGCCCATATTCTTTGGAATGGTACCGTTGTTTGGGAGTTCACTGTCTCTAATGATACCTATCAGCATCATCACGATGTACAGCCCTTGCCGAATGGAAATGTTCTGGTGATCGCTTGGGAGAGGAAAACTGCTGATGAAGCCTATGCTATGGGTAGACAGACCATCAATAATTCGTTGAACGAACTCTGGTCGGAAGCTATTCTTGAGATAGAACCGGTTGGCTCAGATGACGGGAATATCGTGTGGGAGTGGCATATCTGGGATCACCTAATACAAGATGTAGACCCATCCTTACCAGGATATGGAAATATCTCCAATCACCCTGAGTTGATGGATATTAATTATGGCAACGCGGGAAGTAACCAGGGTCCGGGTGGTCCCAATGGTGACTGGAAACATTTTAATGCTATCGATTATAATGCTGGCCTGGATCAGATAGTGGTCTCATCCCGCCACCACAATGAGATCTATATTATCGATCACAGCACGACGACTGAAGAATCCGCTGGCCATACAGGTGGTAACTCTGGTATGGGTGGTGATTTTCTATACAGATGGGGGAATCCGCAAGTCTATGATCGGGGAAACAATGCAGACCAGCTATTGGACTCTCAGCATGGTGTGAACTGGATCCCTGAAGGTTTTCCGGGTGCAGGAAATTTGATCTTATACAATAATAATTATACGAACAACAATTCTGCAGTATTCGAGATAGTTACACCACTTACTGAAAGCGGAAACTATACAATAGAGACCGGACAACCCTATGGTCCTGAAGGTCCTGTGTGGATGCATTCAGGTGGTTTTCACTCGAACGTTCAGTCTGGTGCCTTTCGTTTACCTAATGGCAATACACTTATTACAGATGCGGATGATGGTAGAATGTTTGAAGTGACGAATAGTGGTGATACCGTCTGGAATTTTGTTTACCCGGGGAATAATGTTATGGTTGCACGTGCCCAGAAATATGATCCGGAATATATCAATGGCACCATAGACTTCCCCGAATATACTGTAGGAGACATTGATTTTGATGGTTCATTTGGATTAATGGATCTTTGCTATATTGTCGATATGATGACCGATTATGGTTATGGTCCGACACCGCCAGCTGATATTAATGGTGATGGAATCGTAAATATATCGGATATTGTATCTTTTATACAGTTAATAATGCAATACTAATTAATTGAACCCGTTTAATAGTAACCATCCAATAAGAGCATGGTTCATAAACCGTGCGCTGAATCATCCGCATTTCAATATAATTCTTACTATAGGGCTAACACTTACGGTAGGCTCTGGCATTTCCTTTTTAACTATAGATGATGATATGATGGCAATGCTCCCGAAGGATCTGGACTCTCGGATCTCTTGGGATGCTGTTCAGGATGAGTTCGGGTCTACAGAAGTTGTGTTTATTGCCTTCGGTAAGAAAGGAAGATCTATTATTAATAGTGAATCCTTTGCGGCACTGTGGGATGTCACAGCGGCGCTGCAAGAACGATCTGTGATCGATGAGGTTACGTGTATCACAACTATGTCAAGAATAGACAGCGACGATGGCTTTATGCTGATCAGTGACCTTCAGCCAAGCCGTGAACTGAACATGTTAGAAATAGAAAGAATAGATCACTATTTGAACCAGAACCCTAGTATAAGGAAAAGGGTCTTGAGCAGGGATAAGGAATACTTTAACATAATGGTTCAGCCCCTTGCAGATATTCCGCATGATATTATGCGGAATACAGTTGTTGCGGTAGGTGATAGCGTACTATCAGACTTTGAGGTTCATTATGGGGGTACGGCCTATATCACAGGTTCAGTGCCAGCACTGATCAGGAATGATATCTCTGTTCTGTTAAGGGTTGGTCTTGTTATCATGGCCATGGTCTTAATGATAAACCTCAGGAACCCGTTTGCAGTCGGTCTGGTCTTCGCAGTTATCGTGCAGTCTCTCATTGTAATGGTAGGTTTTATGGGGTGGATGGTATTCTTAACAGGCTCAGAAAGTTTTCATTTTGCAATAATCAATACTTCTATGCCGATTATCTTACTCACGATCGCCAACTCTGATGGCGTCCATTTCATTACTAAATTTTTTAAGGAGATCAGAATAAGAAAGGACACTGTTAAAGCTCTGGAAGTAACGATGGACTCACTCTTGGTCCCAATTTTCCTTACCAGTATAACTACTATTGCTGCTTTCTTGTCTTTATCCTTGGCACCTATTGAACAGATGATGGGATATGGCGTGTGTATCAGTGCTGGAATAGGTTACGCATTTTTTCTAAGCTCAACATTTTTACCGGCTGCCATTCGAATAAAAAAATGGAACATGAATTCAAAAGCTATCTCTAAGGCCAGTATGTTTGAAAATATGATCAGCTATTTTGGCAGGCTGGTCACATCTAATCCAAGATCAATTTTAGCCGCAGGTGTTACTATAGCTGTTGTAGGGATTTATGGTCTACTATGGCTAAACGTAGACGTGAATATTGCAGGTTTTTTTAAGCCAGGAACAGAGTTCAGGGACAGTATCGATTTTATTGATCAAGAGATGACCGGAACCATGGACATCCGAGTTAGAGTGGAAGGGCCCATCAAGAGCCCGGAATTATTAAAGGAGATGACCGGTCTCCAACAGATGCTCGAAGATAATAGTAAGGTCACGACCAGTTTTTCCATAGCTGATATGGTAAAACAAATGCACAGGGTAGTGATGGATAACGATCCTGAGTTTGAAATGATACCTGATGAACGTGATAAGATAAATAATCTCTTTACAATGTACTCTATGTCAGGTGATCCTGATGACTTTTCCACTATGGTGGACTATGATTATAGTGTTGGCCTTGTAACATCTCTTAGCCGTGTTATGACCACAGATGAGATCATATCTACCGTTGATAAGATCGAGAGCTACACACAAGGTCTGAAGAGCGTAGAAAAGGCCTCAGTTACAGGAATGGCGGTAGTGTTACGTGATCTGGTCTATCTGATCGTAGAATCATCTATTATCAGTATCGTAGCCTCAGTTTTGGTCATCGGACTTATTGCATCCGTGTTTTTTAAACGGCTCTTGTGGGGTGTAATGGCTATCATTCCTCTCTCAGTAGCTATAATAATTAACTTTGGTTTTATGGGTCTGGCCGGAATCAGTCTCAGCCATGTGACGGCATTACTGGCTTCAATTATTATAGGTGTTGGTGTAGACTTTGCAATACACTATATATCTCAGTATCGACGCTTAGCAGATAGAGTAGAAAAGAACAACCTGACCAGAGATGTTATTGATGATGTTGGGTATCCGATCATGCTGGACTCAGCATCCAATATGGCCTTTGGTGCTCTGTTATTCTCCGCATTCCTGCCAGTACAGTATATAGGTGGTCTCATGGTCTTTGCTATGATATCCACATCGGTTGGAACACTAACATTTTTAGCTGCGATCGCTGAGTTATTAAAAGATCGTTTATTGGAAATAGAGACATAGCTATGAAATATATTTTGGTTGGTAGTTTTTTTGTTTCTGTTCTAACTGGTCAATCGGGATATGATATCGCAAAAAAGTTAGATGAAAAAGAACAGCCGAAAGATCTCATCTATAGGACGTCCATGGTTTTGACAAATTCAAAAGGAAAGACCCGAACAAATACTATGATCTCCAAGTCGATGGATAGCAATAGGCGACAGATGATATGGTTTCTTGAACCAAAGGATGACAAAGGAGTAGCATTTCTAAAGATTGAGCATGATGATGGGAATGATGAATGGCGTTTGTGGCTTCCTGCTTTTAAAAAAGTACGGCGTATCTCATCCAGTAAAAAAAGCGATTCGTTCATGGGGTCAGATCTTAGCTATGAAGATATGACAAGCCGCGAGCTGAGTGAGAATACTTATAATAGACTGGAGGACGATGTGGTGGATGGACGCGAGTGTTATGTATTGGAGATAATACCCAGTAAAAAATTAAACTCCTCATATTCTAAACATATTTCCTGGGTTATAAAGGATGGACTCGTAGGTCTTAAAGAAGAATCCTATGATAAGCGGGGAGAGTTAAAGAAAAAGAAAGAGTTCCAGTACAAAAGATTAAAAGACTATCATGTGATCGAGCGGATCTATGTAAAAGATATGCAAAAGAACCATACCACAGAAATAATGTTTAAGAGTATAGAGGTTGATTCAGGAATCGAAAAGAATTTATTCCAGGAAAAAAATCTAAAGCGACTTCCTAAGAAATAATAAAAAATATCAGTTACGTAAAGGTTTGCCTTTTTTAAGCATGTGACTGATTCGGTCTCTGGTAAGTTTCTCGCCACACAGGGAAATAAAAGCTTCGCGTTCAATATCCAATAAATATTGTTCATCAACGCTCTTTGTCAATCCTCCTTTATCCCCGCCAGTTAATATGAAGGCAATGTTTTCTCCTATTTTCATATCATGCTCTGAGATCTTTCCCTGAACCTTGAATCCCTTTAAAGCGATCTTCAGTGCTGTACGTCCTCCAGCACCGGGTAGTTTCAGATCGTCTCGGTATTTTGGTGCCTGATAATCTCCAGCCAGTTCTATAGCCTTATTCTTAGCGGTCCAGAGAAGAAAATCGCGATTTAGAGTAACAGTGTCATCCTGCCTAAGGTATCCGATGGATTTTGCATGATCAGCACTAGTGGCAACCTTAGCAAATCCAATTGTTTCAAATGCTTTCTGAATTTTTTGGAATGCTCCCATACGGCCAACATTTTCATCTTCAAATGCATTCAGGATCATTCGTAAGTGTCCTCCACCGCCTGGAATCAAGCCCACACCAACCTCTACCAGACCTATATAGGTCTCCGCAGCAGCGACACGATGAGCCGCCGGTTGAACAATCTCTACTCCACCACCTAAGGTCAGCTGGAAGGGAACCGCTACAATAGGGCCAGTACTAAAACGTATACGCTGGGTTGTATCCTGTAAAGACCTTATAGCAAATTCCAGTGCATCCCATTGCTTATACTTACTGAGTTCAAGCAATAGGTTCAGATTCGCTCCAGCACAAAAATTCTGCCCCTGGTGCCCTAATACCATGGCCTTATAATCCCCACTATCGATAAGATCCAATGCGTGATTGATCATAGCAAGATAGGAACCATCTATCGGATTCAGTGCTGGCTGTAAGATAGAATGAAACTCAACATTCAATATTCCGTCACCTATATCATTAACACTTGCACTGATGTCGCGTTTCAACGTATTCCCAGCTGATTTATGGATGGCAAGATTCAACGATTTGGGATGTTGTTTCATTACCACGGGTACATTATCTATCGGGTCCCAGTAAGTACGTTCACCATTTTCGATTCTATAAAATGTTTCCCTTCCCGTTTCTAACATCTTGGTCACCCAAGCAGGAACTTTTTTACCTTCTGATGTCATCCGGTCCACGGATCTTCTGACACCAATGGCATCCCAACCTTCGAATGGTCCCAGCTCCCATGCGAATCCCCATTTCATTGCATTGTCTACGTTGACGATATCATTGGAGATCTCTGGGATCCGGTTTGCACTGTATATCAGTGTTTTGGCTGTCACTTCCCAGAGATACATGGCTCCATTATCATCACCGTAAACAAGGGCCTTGAGCTTTTCTACAAGTTTTTGGTGGTCCTTAGCGACACGGAAACAGTCAAAACGAACTTTTTTCTGTCTACTATATTCTCCGGTTTTGAGGTCAACGGAATCAATTGATCGATCTTCATTCTTTCGATAGAAACCTGCCTTGGTCTTTTGTCCTAATCGATCGGACTTGATCAATGTCTCCAAGATCTCTGGGATCTGGAACATATCTCTTTCTTCATCACCCTTTGCAAGGTTGTATGTGGTCAGCGCAACATTTTTCAAGGTATCCAGACCAACCACATCTGCGGTTCGAAAGGTAGCACTTTTAGGTCGACCAGAAATGGTGCCAGTTAGCGTATCCACTTGTTCCACAGTTAGACCCTTTTCGATCGCTATATTCACTGTTGCCATTAGTCCGTATACGCCTATACGGTTACCAATAAAATTAGGTGTGTCCTTGGCATGAACGATTCCTTTACCTAATACCGATTCACCAAACTCGATCATGGTCGAATAGGTATCGTCCGATGTATGTTCACCACGTACCAGTTCCAAAAGTTTCATGTACCTTGGCGGATTGAAAAAATGAGTGATCATGAATCGTTCTTTTAAACCTTCTGGGAGATCTTGTGCGAGCTTGGAGAGGGGAATCCCGGACGTGTTAGAGGTGAGGATGGCTGTATCCTTCAAATATGGTAGTAGATCTTGAAATAATGTTTTCTTTATGTCCAGTCGTTCCGCGACTGCTTCGAGAACCCAGTCTGCATCGGAGATCTTTTCAATATCACTTTCGTATGTGCAAGGGGTGACCAGGTCACCATTTTTCGGTTTATAAAGAGGTGCGGGTTTTAAAGATGTGAGAGATTCTTTACCCTGCTCAGCCAATTCCAGGTTCATATCAAAAAGATATGATTCGATCCCTGCGTTGGCCAGGTGTCCAGACAGTTGGGCACCCATCACTCCTGCACCTAATACGGCAACTTTCTCAATTTTTTTTGACACGGTCTTCTACCGTTCCAGAATGGTTGCGATACCCTGACCGGTTCCTATGCACATCGTAGCAAGTCCAGTGTTGGCATCCTGTTGTTCCATCACGTTCACTAAAGTAGTCAGGATCCTGGCGCCAGAGCATCCTAAGGGGTGGCCAAGTGCGATAGCGCCCCCATTTTTATTTATTTTGGATATGTCCCAACCACCCTTTTGGATCACATACAATGATTGGGCAGCGAAAGCCTCATTAAGTTCGATCACTTCCACGTCAGTCATGGAAAGTTTGGAATTGTATAGTGCTTTTTTAGTAGCTGGAAGAGGTCCCATACCCATTCTCCGCCAATCCACCCCAGCAATGCCTCGACCCCTAATAGTGGCACGTATGGTAAGATCCTTGGAATCTGCAAATCTTTTGCTGGTGATCACAATAGCTGCCGCACCTATAGATATGGGACTGGATGTTGCAGGAGTTATGGTGCCGTTCTCCAAGAATGCCGGGTCCAGACCTTTTATCTTTTCTATGTCCGGTTCCCTGGGTCCTTCATCCTTTTCAATGATAGTTTCACCGTAAACATCAATGGGCACGACCTCATTGTTAAAATGACCATTTTTCCAAGCGTTCAACGCTTTTCGGTGGGACTCAACTGAAAATCGTTCTTGCTCATCCCGGGAGATCTGGCCTTCTTCTGCAAGGTTCTCAGCGGTCTCACCCATGCCGATATAGTATTCCTGTTCTGCAAGTTCAGGATGGAAATCAGGGTTGAACCCCCCCATGGGTACGCTGAACATGTCTTCCACACCGGCCGCTATACCTACATCGATATCGCCGGATTCTATTTTAGTACTGATCTGGTGAACTGAATCCATTGATGATCCGCAAAACCGGTTCACCACTGATCCACCAGCTGATTCTGGAATCCCTGCCAGTATCGAAACACCCTTGGCGATAAGCATTCCCTGGGGTCCTTCTGGGAAAGCACAGCCTAAGCTCACATCCTCAATATCTTCAGGTGCAAGGTCTGGGTTTCTTTTCAGCAGTGCTTGGAGTACCTGTGCGGTCAGGTCGTCTGGCCGAATCCCTACTAGTTGTCCGTTCTTTACTCCGATGGGGGAACGGAGCGCATCAATGATAACGGCCTTATCCATTAGAAATCCTCATAATTATCCTGTATAGCATTAGAGTCATCTTTATTAGTTAGAATGGATATGATCTTTGAGCATACATGTACTCAGCTAATTCCTGTTTGAGGGATATAGTATCCGTTTCAAGGGTCATATGCTCTTCCAATTGTTTGGTCGGAACACTGATCCTATCCGGTATGGACTCATTGAAGATCTTGTTCAAACAGCGGTTCACAAGTAATATTATATTTAGCAAAGCATCAGCACAGAAGATACGAGCAATAGTGATCGGTATATCTGACTTTCCATTATTCTCTACGGCAGTTTTTGATCTGCCAACAACAGAACCTGCTGTATAGATATAGGTAAATATATCGGCTAAAGATTCGCCTAACTGTTGCTCATGCTTGAGCTCCTGACCGAACTCACAAAGTGATTCCTGAAAGACCAGGGCTGCCAAGCGTTTTGCTGATTCTAAGGCTTGGATCTCCCTGCCAAGAAGCTCAGACTTATCCGTAGATGAGTTTGTAATGATATATTCATCCAGGTCTTTTAAAAATTCTCTTAGAATAATTTTTTCCATTAAAACCTTTTTCATCATATATCCGGAAATAATAGCTCTGTTTATTTCATTGGTACCTTCCCAAATTCTATTGATTCGGTCATCTCTGTAGGCCCCGGCTGCAGGATATTCTTCTATGAAACCATACCCACCCAATACCTGCAAGAATTGATCCACAAAAAAGTCTGATGTTTCACTGCCATATACTTTTGCCATTGATGATTCAACAGCGAACCGTTCCATGGTTTTTCCTGTTTGCATATAGTAATCTGGATCAGACTCGTCCAGGTCACCAATAGCATCCTGGATCATTCCAACAGTTCGGTAGAGCATGCTGTCTCCAGCGTACAACTTTACTGTCATATCTGCGATCTTTGATCTTATGGAGTCGAAATGAGCGATAGCTTGGCCAAACTGTTTACGCTCTAACGCATATTTAATTACCAACTCTATACCCAGTTTACAGCCACCTATACAAGACGCGGCCAGTTTATAGCGACCTATATTCAGAGCGTTGAAGGCGATAGCAGCACCCTTACCAGGCTCATAGAGTAGGTTCTCGATTGGTACTTTTGCGTTCGTGAATTTCAAAGACGTGGTAGATGAACCTTTCATACCCATCTTCTTTTCTTCTTTTCCGATCTCGAATCCTTCTGTTCCTTTTTCAACGATAAATGCGGAAAATTTATTCCCGTCGATCTGTGCCAGAACAGTGAACACGGTTGCCCAGTTCCCATTAGTGACGAATTGTTTTTCTCCATTAAGAATGTAGTATTTGCCATCTTCAGATAAAACTGCATTGGTTTTTGCGCTTAATGCATCAGAGCCGGATGTGGGTTCTGTTAATGCATATGCCGCGATCCAGTCACCGGTTGTAAGCTTGGGCAAATATTTTTCTTTTTGGTGTGGTGTACCGAAGAATACAATTCCCAAACACCCGATACCTGTTTGCACGCCAAAGGTAGCTGCGAAGGAAGGTGAACCGCCTGTAGAGACTCCTTCGGTAACAATGGTAGATGAGATCTTATCAAGGTTCGTGCCACCAAGCTCTTCCGGAACATCAATACCGAGCAGTCCAAGTTCTCCCATTTGTTTTATGATCCCAAGGCTGAGATCTTTATCGAACTTGTTGATTTTATCTATATTGGGGAATATCTGATCACGAGCGAATTCTCGGATCATCTGATCTATCTGCCGTTGTTCCTGCGTAAACTTCTCGCGGCAGAAAATTGGTTCTCTACCAACCTTTGAAACAAGCCACTGGCCACCTGTTTTTATAGAAAGCTTTGGATTATTCATTTTTTACTTCATAAATATAAATAGAATATAATTGAAGCTAATATTCAAGGTTCAAGACGACCCATCC
>ENA-UPTF01000228-UPTF01000228.1-marine-metagenome-genome-assembly--contig:-NODE-228-length-40107-cov-3.339395_pt1 | contig 40107 bp, 30 predicted proteins | sample MGYA00238166_ERZ767019 | MGnify/ENA primary metagenome ERZ767019 (study PRJEB28930, sample SAMN06266391) | marine metagenome | isolation source: Sea water from 250 m depth | place: Atlantic Ocean | study... | reverse complement strand
CCCAGTGCGCCAGTGCAGAACACGCCAGCGATCCAAAACCACAACTAGCTCGCTTCAACCACGCTCGGCGGCTTACCATTTATCCACTCACTCTTTCAGAACTCAGTGTAATTCAAATCCAGATAACGTCGAGTAATCGTAAAAGATACTTTCGCTTCCTAACTATTGAATATATACAAACTCATTTAAACAGAAAAGCGAATGACAAAACAGGTTCCATGCCGACTGCTTCTGACCCGATTTCAAAAAATCAAGAACTCGAGTCATCTCTTTCTCGGTAGCGCGGCGTCCCAGGGTTAAGCGATAAGCATAGTCAATCCGTTGTCGGTCACTCACATCATGTATAGCCAGTAATCGTTTGGCAAAAGCCTTCGCTTGATCATGTACAAAAGGATTGTTCATCATGAATAACGCCTGAGCTGTCACCGTTGTGGGATATCGAAGTGAAGTGATGGAATTCGGATCACCAAAATCAAACAGCTGCATCATTTCATGGATGGCTGCCCCTCGTATTACTGGCAGATAGATGCTCCGGCGGTGTGTATCAAAATTAGCCGTTTCCTCATTTGTGTCGTTAACACTGAACATCTTATCTTTCCAGTCATTGACCGTTCCTCCCATCAGTGGGTCAAGAGTTCCATTCGCAGCCAGCATGGCGTCGCGAATTGGCTCCGCCTCCAGTCGCCGACGGTTCATCCTCCACAACAGCCGGTTACCAGAATCGACTTCCTCTCCATTATTGTCATCTCTGACCGCAGAGCTTTGTTGATACGTTGCTGAAAGCATAATCCATCGATGTAACCTCTTAAGCGACCAGCCATTTTCTACGAATTGAATCGACAGCCAATCGAGCAACTTCGGATGCACCGGCTTTTCTCCCTGCCGTCCAAAATTATCGGATGTTGCAACAATCCCTGTTCCAAAATGCCACTGCCATACGCGATTCACAAAAACACGGGCAGTCAACGGATTGTTCCGATGCGTTAACCACCCTGCCAGCTGCAGCCGCCCGCTCTGTTGCTCCGGAATACGACGTGTGCTCTCCTCCGGAAGGGTGACCACCTGCGGAAAGCCACGAGTCACCTCTCCGCCAAGGTTATGACGGTCACCGGCAATGTGAATACGGAGATTGGCAATATCCTTGGCGTCGGATGCCACCATCGCGTTTTCAGCAGGCGGGACAGCCGTTTTTTCAATTTCATGGGCCTGCTTGGTCAGTTCGGCCAGTCTCTGTCTATCGTCATCTGCAAAGAACTCCTCACGGATTTCTTCCCTGCGTAAAGGACCTTTTTCCGCATTCAAGATAGCCTGCAGCGATTCGGATGGCTCGGAGACTAACCTATCAATCGTTTCACGAGTACCTTCATCGTCACTTGTCAGGCTGTGAAAAACGGATTCCTTGTCTACTGCCGCTTTACGAAGTAACTCAACAAAATTTTTCAGAACAACCGTCACTAGTCCCTGTCTGGATGCCTCTTCATACGAATACAGCGTGTTACCACGGTGCTTCTCCGATTTCTGTTTTTCCTCTTCAATCTGTACCACATTTTTCGCCTCGCTGGTGTGCCGCGGCTGTGATGACAATTGATTCACCTCAATCGGCAACAACACACGATTCCAAATAGCCAGATCATCTATATCTCCCTGGAATGCATTATTGGAAGCCCCAATCAACAGCGATCGAGAGCCGGAGTACTCCGCCTTACTGCTCACACCTGCTATCGGCACCTCACCCATCAATCGATTATCGATAAAGACTCTGCCAGAGCCGTCGCGGTCCGATGTGAACACCACATGATGCCACTGGTTATTTGTCAATATGGGCAACTGATCACTTGATGGTTTAATATCAACGGCCTGAGCACCATCGTAGTGACGCAGATAAATGCCATTATACGATCCCGGGCGCATCGCAATAAAAGTCATCGCCTTATCGTATGTAATTGAAAACAGCGTATCTGCACTTTGGGGCTGGTATATCGTTCGGTCGACAGTGGCTGCAGGTAGTTAGTAGAAGCCGCAATGATGAGACCTGCAAAATACAGTGATGCGGCTAACAAGAACCCTCCGTGTGCTCCTACTGTTCCAAGTAAAACCCCTCCTGCAAACGGACCCAGGATTCGAAAAAACGAGCTACTGGTCATTTCTAAGGACATGGCGCGACCGATCTGGCTTCGATCGACAACCTCACCCATCATTGTTCGTCTTACTGGAAATTCACTGGCCATCACAATTCCAATAAGAAAGCTTCCAACCGCAAGGTGCCAGAATTGGATAGAACCGGTTACGGCCAGAAGTGCCCAAGTCAAGGCCGTGGCTGCTTGGACAATCAGACCACCTAACAGCAAATGTTTACGGTTAATTCGCTCCGATAAAACTCCTAGGCCGAAACCGAAGAGCATTGGTACGAAACGCAGAAAAAAAACTAAAGAAACGAGGAAAGGAGAATCAGTTAATTCCAAGGTAAGCAACGGAATTACGAGGATTTCGAGCCACATCATAGAACTGGTTACCCAGCCGATAGACCATAGCTTGAGAAATTGCCCGTTATTTATTAGTTTTCGAGCATGAGATGGACGTACGTTTGGTCGGCCATTTGGCGTGGGTAAGGTGTTCAATTCGTTAATTGAAAAGTTAGTTTTTAGTCAATCGACACGAGTCCAAAATGGTTCTCGCTTTCGTACTATGTCCAAAACGGATTCATCCCATGGCGGCATTGAATGACCATCTGGTTGCAGCGCTCCACTCTTCCAACCTATTCTTTCATGGACTCTTGTATCGGAATAATACGCTGTGTAGACAATTTCCAGCAGTAATTCGAACAATCTCGGATCAGATGACTCAAACTGCTGTATGACTTCACTCGTTACTTGGGAATTGAGACCGCTAGACCCAAGCAGCCTGGTTATAGCGTCGATAGATCTGTCGATAACTCCGGTGTATTTCGAGTGCTCTGTGGACATTCTGTGAAGTTCATCTTCGAGATTTAATCCACCGGCTCCCGCAAGGTTTTCAATTGGGGGAATGAGTAAGTCGAGGATAGATTGCAACAACCGTGAGGACTGCTCAGAGGTGGTCATGACTTTAAATCCGATCGCTCGTGACGTATGTAATCAGCGGTACGGAGGGCAAGAGCCTGAATGGTTGGTGTGGGATTTACCGCAGCACCAGTTACAAAAACCGAACCATCTACGATAAATACGTTGTCTGCATCGTGTCCTTGTCCGTATTGGTTGACTACTGAACGTGCCGGATCTTCACCCATCCTTGCGGTTCCCATCAAATGCCACCCTGTGTTTGTGTTGAGTTGGCTTGAGATGATCTTGGAAGCTCCGGCAGATTCCAGAACGGTGCGGGCAGAATTTACACCGTGGGCCAGCAGGCGTTTTGAGTTATCGCCGACGCGGTAGATGATTTTTGGAGCTGGTATGCCATGGCGGTCGGTAAGTTTCGTATCAATCTCTACTCGGTTGATCTCTTCCGGTAGGTCATCACCAATGACACCAAGACCTAAATTTTTCCCAAACCGCTCGGCGAATTCAGCGTGGTGATTCTTACCCCATGAGACTCCTCCGGTTGCCGTGGGCGCAGGTCCCTGTCCTCTGCCCATTTGGAAGGTGTATCCACGTTTGAAATCTCGAGAAGGATCGGTTTCGTAAAATTCCTGTGACATGATGATGCACGCAAGGGGACCGCGGTATGTAGGTGCGTCTAAATCATTGAAAAAGCCCGAGGCCCCGGCGTATACATGGAACATAAGATTTTTTCCGACCAGTCCTGACGAGTTCAAAAGCCCCTGAGGGTGTGAATTTGAGGTCGAATGTAACAACATCCTCGGCGTTCCAATTCCGTTACATCCCACCACGACTGCATTTGCCGGTTGAAATTCTTGTTCGCCATTAGCATTGTAGTAATTGGCCCCTGTAGCTCGGCCATCATCTCCGGTTGTTATTTCGAAGATCGTGGAGTTAGGTCGAACTTCGGCTCCCAGCTTGATCGCTTCTGGAATATATGTGATATCTGAAGAAGCGCGGGCGCCTCGATCACAATTTTGGCCTATAGGTCCACAGTAGTTGCATGCTTTGCGACCTTTATAGTCCGTTGAGTTGACATGCACATCTGATGGCCACCAGTGCCAGCCAAGTGTGTCGAATGCCCGCGCGACGCGCTCTCCATCAGGCCCTATTGGAATAGGGGGCATTTGGCGTGGGGAGCGTGGTGGATTTGCTGGATCGCCGTTGATTCCTGAGCAACCCATCATTTCGTCGTTTAGGTCGTAATAGGGCTCTAGATCAAAATATGAAATCGGCCAGTCTTCTGCAACTCCATCAAGTGTTTTGACACGGAAATCAGAAGGGTGAAATCGCGGAACGTGAGCTGTCCAATGAATTGTAGATCCGCCTACGGCATTGAACATCACAACCTTGATCTGAGAAGTATCGTCGTTAACTGGATAGTCAGCGGGTAATTTACGAACGTTCGGACTGTAATGCCATTTTGTTTGTTGTAGAAATTGCCAGTCTGCACTGCTAGTCGGATAGCTTGAAGGCGGCACCCATGGGCCTTGTTCTAGACATGCGACGCTGAAACCGGCTTCTGAAAGGCTCCAAGTTACAGCTGCCCCTGAAGCGCCCGATCCGATAACCAGGACATCAACTGGTTCGCGCACATTGACACTCAATGAATTGATGCTCCAATCGACAAAGAAATTTACGGTATTAGTTACTCGGAATCCTTTTGTTTGGGTCTACTTGTAAAAGACGAAGAGTAAATTTTTTTTGTGGACTCCGTTATCTCCAAAGAGCTTGTACGGCGTCCGAACATGCTGAGATCGTTTCTTCAGCTGCGCCAGCTGCCATCGGTGTGGTAACTACTTCATATCCACCTTCTTCGAAGTTGTCTGCCATCGGCATATAACCCATGTAGCCATTTGAGTAGCCACCGAACAAGGTTTGACCCGCCGGGGAAGAGTTTTTTACTGCAACTCCTATCTCAGCAAATGGTTCTACGGGAATAGCGACTAATGCTGCAGGCCCGATCCTCATGGCCTGTACCGGCATGGACATTGGGCCATCAGCCGTACGGGTGGCGTTCCCTAGGACAAAGCTTGATCGTTTAGCGTCTTTTACAGCTTCTTTGATTTCGGCTTCTGAGCCGTTCTGGCGGGTGGTGTTAAGAAGGGCAACCGCCTGATCAAAATCTGCCTGGGCATCGTCGATTGAAGGGAATTGGCCTACTGGAAGTTGCACGTTGGTGTTGACTATACGTAAGTTGTCGTCAGGCTCCCCTGCAGGGTCATCTTCATACATTCCGAGATCCGCACCAGAGGGTACAACTTCCACTAAGCGCTCTGTCCGGGGTATCGGGTCGATTTCAAGTCGAACTTTAGCGGCTTCTAAACCGAGACGTGTCCCGAGTCTTTCAGCGACGGCTACTTCGCCAATAAATCCATGCGTTGGACCGCAGTTTCCTGCGGCACCCTGCAAGAACAGGCATATGCCTCCGACATGTTGTTCAACTACCTTGCGCGCCGTTCCAGGATAGTCGGGTGACAGGAGTTTATTTGCTGGGCCTAAGATTGTCGGGTGGCATGCGTAATTCAAAATCGTTGCGATTGGATCACCTTGCTTGTTGTTAATGGCAACAACTCCAACTTCCCGATCGACGAACCCGTCCCAGTTGCGTCCAGTGAAAAGTGTCCCGTCCGATAGGGAGGGGCGACGATTGACATTTATCGAACAACTGCCTTCGCCGACGCCCACATCGGCGGGCTTTGCTGCCCATCTCGCACTGCTGACAGCCTCGGCTGCCTTGGCTGGCAGCGAATCCCAGTATGGACCTATTAACTCCATGCCCTCGTCCAGCCACGACTGGCGGTTTACTGGTCCTGAGTGCGTATGGGTGGCTGACAGACGAATATTTTCCGGTTTGATTCCCGATATGCTTGCTATTTTGGTACGGATTTCAGAGTCATCTTGGTTGGTTAGGATACCCACATCCAAGTCGACTATAGCGATCTCAAGCTTGCCGTCTGTTACATAAAGCGCCGTGGCATAAAACGGCATGTCGACGCCTTCTGCGCGTTGATGAGTTGCTGCGCCCCAGCCTGCGTGAGCAATTCCAACGGGTGGGGTGATATCAGATCTTCCAGCGCCAGCAATGAGCATTGTGTTTAAGTCCTGTTATTTAGATGTTTGTTTGTCTGACGACCATGGTTGTGTGCGTTGGTCTTTGGTATTTTGCGGACATTATGTGATAGATCCGTCTAATGCAATGGCATCTCGGGGCGTGGAATAAAAGAGTTGCGGTAGCTTATGTGTATGAGAATCTCCTAGAATTACCCAACTTGTTGGATCAAGACGATAATTTTGGGGTAATTACAGGGAATACTTATGGCAATAAAACAAAGACTTTTATACCTCAGTGGACAGTCTATGGACCCGAGATCACCTGCTATATCACAGGCTTTGCATGAGCCAATAGAAGGTACGATCGTTGAAATCGACCCAACCGCAAAAGGGCTGGATTACGCTACAGTTCATGATGCAGTTGTAGATGGATGGAGAATCGTACATTTTCCTGATCAGCGTGGATCTGTGTATGACTCAGATGTCGAGGTAATTGGGTTCCAGTTTATCCTAGAAAAATTGGAGGAATTTAATGACTAGTTCTGAGACTGGATACTTATTAAATGATGACCAGGTCGCTGATTTTATTATCAATGGGTATCACATTGTAAAGCCGTCGTTCTCCAAGAATTTTCATAGCGATGTTTACACAGCGTTGGAAGGTCTTCCCACTAATCCTGGGGACGCAGTAAATGACGCTGTACCAGCCCTGGATCAGATTTACACTCACCCATCCGTCGTAGGTGCTTTATCAAGTCTGTTAGGCAGTGATTACACCATGGCCGAGCACCGTCACTGCCACAGAAATCACCCCGGAACTAGGAGCCAAATGTGGCATCAGGATAATTTGAATATCCCGATGTTGGAAGATGGTCATGGACGAGTACCGGATCATGTCAGAAGTGTTTTAGTGATGTACTACCCTCAAAATGTTGAAGCTAACATGGGCCCAACTGCACTAATCCCGGGATCGCATCTTTTTACGTCAGCACCGGATCGCAACGCATCACAAGGCAACTTTCGAGACCAAATAATTGCCACTGTAGATGCTGGATCTTTGTTGATCCTGCACTATGACATATGGCATGCCGGAACGGCGAATACAAGCGATAAGGTGCGCTACATGGTCAAATACCTTTTCGAGCGCAAATCTGAATCAGAGGATCCATCCTGGAATCACGATTCTTCCCAAGATACGCGAATACTAGACCGACTTGAGAAAGATGAAGCGGCTGCTTTACAAAGATCTCTAGTTAGTAAGAGAAATTATTTGCGCACCAAGATGTGGAACAACTTAGCCGGCAGTGCGCGATTGGAATACGAATACAGGGATAAATGGGCAGGTGCATGGCCACAGCCTGTCAAATGAGATTACATCGTTTTTGATTCGTCTTTTTTGACCGCTATCGGAGTTCCTGCACTATCCGGTTACAGCTCCGGTTGAGGCGGGATTTACGAGCTTGATGTACTTGCTCAGAACTCCCTTGGTATAGGGTGGAGGTTTTGGCTGCCATTTGGACAGACGAGATTTTAATTCCTGATCACTGATCTTTACGTTTAATTCGAAATTGTCGAGATCGACTTCGATCTGATCTCCGTTTTCAACAGCGGCGATTGGCCCACCTACAGCAGCTTCTGGGCCGATGTGTCCGATCATAGAACCATGTGAAGCACCCGAGAACCGACCGTCGGTCATCAAGAGGACTTTTTCGCCCAGACCTTGCCCGACCAGTGCAGCAGTTACTGAGAGCATTTCACGCATTCCTGGTCCTCCCTTGGGTCCTTCGTAGCGTATGACGATTGCGTCTCCTTCATGTATGTCGCGGCGTTCTAGTGCTTCCATTACACCTTCTTCACCATCGAAAACCTTGGCAGGTCCTCCAAAAGTCTGACCGAACTGGTGTCCAGCGACTTTGAGTACACAACCGTCCGGCGCCAGATTGCCAAATAAGGTAACGAGGCCACCAGTCTTTGAAATAGGTTTTTCAACCGAATAGACAACATCGTTAGGCTCACCGGTTTTAACGTTTGCCAGATTTTCAGCGATTGTTTTACCAGTCACCGTCATGCAATCCCCGTGCAGGAGTCCGGCATCGAGGAGTCGCTTCATTACGACCGGAATGCCTCCGTTGCGGTCGACATCGAGCATTACGTATTTGCCTCCAGGTGTCATGTTGGCGATTAGTGGGGTTCGCATCGAGATGTCATGGATGTCTTTGAGTGTTAGTTGGACGTTCATTTCGTGCGCGATCGCCGGAAGGTGAAGAGTTGTATTAGTAGAACCTCCCATTGCCACAACTACTGTTACTGCGTTTTCAAAGGCCTTGCGGGTCAAAATGTCTGACGGCCTGATATTTTGTCGCATGAGATTCAGAACCGCATGGCCTGCTTCTCTTGAAGAGGCGGCCTTTCGCTGGTCGACATTGGGCTCCGACGCGGATCCAGGCAGCGATAGCCCAAGGGCCTCGCCTATAGAGGACATTGTGTTTGCTGTGAACATTCCACCGCAGGAACCTGGGCCAGGACAGGCATGGGATTCAATAGCGTATAGCTCGTCGGAATCGATTTCCCCGGTTTGGTACCGCCCGACAGCTTCGAATACGGTTTGAATCTGGATATCTTCACCATGTAGTGATCCAGGCATGATCGAACCACCGTAAATAAATACTGATGGGACATCTAGTCGGGCCATCGCCATCATCGCTCCTGGCAGTGACTTGTCACAACCTGCAACAGCTACCAAGCCATCATAACGTTCAGCGAATACCACAGTTTCGATGGAATCGGCGATGACTTCACGTGAAACGAGCGAGCCCCTCATACCTTCCGTACCCATTGAAATAGCATCTGAGACGGTGATTGTTCCAAATGTGAAAGGGGTTCCTCCAGCTGCGAATACGCCGCGTTTTACTTCCTCGATAAGAGGCTCGATTCCTGCATTACATGGGGTGACCTCGTTGTGGGTTGAAGCGACTCCAACGAAAGGTGCAGCGATGTCTTTATCGCTGAGCCCCATTGCTTTCATCATTGATCGGTGAGGGGCTCTAACAGCACCTTCCGTAGTCTCCCAACTGCGCCATTTCCCCGGTGCTCGTTTAGAAGATCGTTTGTTGTTGAGTTTTTGTTGTGAGTCGCTGGATGTAGTCATTTTCGTCAAAGTGTCTGTAGGTGTTGCTGTGCTGTGATCGAACTTAGATCATAGTGATTTACGATGTCTAATATTACACGCAGAAAGGCTGGCCAATATTCATTGGCATGATGTGTTCCTTATACTGCTGGTTTGATTATTAAATGGTGTTAGCGTGAGCATGTTGTTGGTTTTGTGTCAAAGGATTTTCAAGTGCATTCGATAGAAATGGTGGCCGGCGATCTGTATTTTCCTGAGGGGCCTCGTTGGCGTTCGGATGAAAATAAGCTTTACTTCAGTGACGTGATGGCAGGGAAAGTTTCGCGTGTGGGCGAAAATGGCATTGTAGAAACAGTGTTCGAGCCAGGAGAATTCCCCAGTGGTTTAGGTTTTCTGGACAATGGAGACATGCTCGTAGTTGCCACAGAGAGCCATGAGATCGTAAAGGTGCAGCGAGATGTGATGTTGAAAGGCGGCGCTTCTCGCTCAGATTCCGTTCGGCACGCTGATATTTCTACTTCTTACAATACCGGCAATAATGACATGGTGGTTGCTCAGAATGGTAATGCGTATGCTGGCGCTTACATTGCGGGATTGAGTGAGTACGAGCCTCCAGGGCCGCACAATCCCCCGCAATTCGGGCACTTGGTTCTTGCTCGACCTGACGGAAGTTCTGAGGTAGTTGCGGATAGAGTTTGCTTTCCTAACGGAGGAGCGATAACTGCTGATGGAAAGACACTCATCGTCGCGGAGACATTTGCTTTCACCCTTACGGCGTGGGATATCAATCACGACGGGACATTGTCGAATCGACGTCCGTTTGCGAATTTGGCTGCACCAACTGATGGTATTAGCCTTGATTCTGAAGGTTGTGTGTGGGTCGCATGTCCGTATTTTTCTTACGGTGACTCAGGCGGATGGGTGCGTGTTGCAGATGGTGGAGAGATCAAGCAGGTTATTCCGCTCAACGATCCGGACAAGAGCGCTTACGCTTGCATGCTCGGAGGGATCGATGGGCGGGATCTATATCTGTGTGAATCGACGGTGTTGGGTAGAGAAAGATTTCAGGGGGATGGTCGAGTGAGGAAAGTTCGTGTCGAAATCCCAAGAGCAGAAAACCAGTTTTAGGGACTGGTGATGCGCCAAGAGCTTTTGCGGCTGGTTCCGTAGAGGGATTCATCCAGCCTGATCATCAGCGGAACCATGTGATCAAGAGTAACGCTCTGGGCAAGAGTGCCACAATCAACAGGTGAAAAACCGATTTCCTCGATCAAGCCCGCGACGATATCTTTAGCATCCTGGTCATCACCTGCGTAATGGACCTCGCGTGGTTTATCTGATGAGTCTTTTGGTTCCGAGATGGTTTCAGCGAAATTTGTTTTGAATGCTGCCACTACTCGAGCTTTCTCTCCAATTATTCTGGCTGTGACCTGTGCTCCCGATGACCCATCGTTAGGCTGGGCTGTAAATGGGTTGGTTATGTCGATGACTACCTTGCCCTTGAGTGAGTTAGCGAACTTTCGAACGGTTTCGGCAACCTGGCTGTATGGGATGGTAATGATTATTATCTGACCTGCGTCTATTGCTGCTTGTACTCCGTAAATTTTTGATTCGTCACCAACCATCTCGTGAAACTGATTCTTGGTTTCGGGTTTACGGGATCCAAATGCCACAAAATATCCAGCCGCAAGAAAAGCTTTTCCCAATGCAAAAGCCATTTTGCCCGTCCCGATGATGCCTATCCGGGCTTTTCTTTGGATATTGGTAGGTGGTCTTGATTGGTGCATGCTCGGTTGAGTTTACGGGTGTGGCAGGTATCTATCAATGTTGATATACACGTGTCAATTTGCGTTTCTAAGCCTCGTATTTATACAGATGGGTATACTCTTCATGAAATTGCCGGGGTACGCTTCGTATTAGTGTTATTACACCGGCATAATATTGAGATTAAATCTTCATTTATTTAGTGTGAAATTGAGTAAAAATGACTGATTACCTTCCGTTACCCGGAACCCCGATCGAGGAACTTGATACTCCTTGCATCCTCGTTGACTTGGACCTCGCAGAAGCCAACATTGCCAAATTGCAGAGCGCAGCCAAAGATATGGGAGTGCATGTTCGGCCGCATTCCAAGACTAGTAAGAGTCCTTACTGGGTGCGAAAGCAACTCGACGCCGGAGCGATTGGTATTTGTTGCGCAAAGGTTGGAGAGGCCGAAGTCATGGTAGAGGCCGGTATCACAGAGGTGATGATAACCAGCCAGGTTATAGGTAAAAGCAAAATAGCTCGTCTACTAGCGCTGGCTGCATCAGCGCAAATGATCGTTGCAGTCGAAGACTCATCAAATGTATTGGAGTTGTCTGAGGCATCTGCAGCAGCAGGTGTTGAGATTGGTGTGATCGTCGAACTGAATGTAGGACAAGATCGTTGCGGTACTGACCCCGACGGTGCGGTCGTGCTTGCACGTCAGGTTAGCGAGGCCCCCGGGCTTAGGTTTGATGGCTTAATGGGGTATGAGGGTCATTTGGTTGCAGAGCGTGATTATGAGACTCGTAAAGCTGAGACTGAAAAGGCAATGGCGATCGTTACGCACACAGCCGATTTGATTCGAGATGCTGGCATTTCTGTACCGATCGTATCTGCTGCTGGTACGGGTACGTATGACATCACGGGCAGGGTAAAAGGTATTACTGAACTCCAGTGTGGATCATATTTGTTTATGGATGGCGATTATGCTGAAGTTTTTGATGATTTCACCCCGGCATTGTCGGTTTTGTCGACCGTGATATCCAGGCAAAAGGAGGATGCCGCGGTTGTGGACATGGGGCTGAAGTCTATATCCATAGACAGGGGTTTAGCCGAGATACTTTCACCGTCTGGTGCGACTATTGTCAAGCATTCAGAGGAGCACACGATAATCCATTTATCTGATGTTAAATCTCGTGCGATAAAGATCGGTGACAAGGTGCAATCTAGGCCGACTCATGGTGATACTACTATCAATCTTCACGAGTATTATTTTGGAATTCGTAATGGCAAATTGGAAGCTGTTATACCGATTTCAGCTCGCGGCAAATTTCGTTAGTCGTCACTGGTCAACCATACTCAGACCTGATTATTGCTAAATGTCGAAGAAGCCAAATTTACTTTTCATATGTTCAGATCAACAGCGCACCGATACGATGGGCGCGTATGGTAATGACTGGATCGAAACTCCAGCGTTAAATGACCTCGCAAGTCGCAGTTTCGTTTTTGAAAATGCGTACGTTACTCAACCGGTTTGCTCACCTTCGAGATCGACCATGAAGACTGGTCTTTACCCCCACTCAGCTGGTGTAGTTCGCAACAGCCAACCTGGTAGGCCCATGAGCGGCTTGTTCCCTGATGTCAAAACTATTGCTGAGATGGTTTCCGACGAATATGTGTGTGCCAAATATGGTAAGTGGCATCTTGGTGACGATCTATCTCCGCAGCATGGTTTCACAGAATGGGTGAGCACGGAAGATGCACATGATGGTGGCTATCCTAACTGGGAAGATGAGAAGCATAGATATCGCAAATCGGATTACTTCAATACCTAGTCGCACACGGCTACGAGCCAGAGGGAAACTACGAGGGTCATAAATCTCACACACAGGAACAACGAGGTTTCCTTCCGGAGGAACACACGATGGCTGCTTTTTTGAGCCAACACAGCGTGGATTTCATCAAGGAAAGGGCTCAAAACGATAATCCGTGGTTAATGTATATCGACATGTTTGAGCCTCACCCGCCATATAACGGCCCGCTGAACGATATGTATGATCCGTCATCTTTGCCAATGGGACCTTTGTTTCTCGATCAGCCCGAGGAAAATACCCCTCTTTTCAATCGTGCACGCGCTAAATTTCACACAGCAGAAGCTGAAGAGATAAATCCTGAAGATCCGGAAGCATATTGGCGTGAGTTGAGGGCGAAATATTTCGGTAATGTCACCGTGTTGGATCGGGGTATAGCGCCGATATTGCAGGTTCTTCAAGATACGGGTCAGTCAGACAATACGATAGTTGTATTCACAAGCGACCATGGTGACTCACTTGGAGATCGTGGAATGATCAATAAGCGTTCATTTTATGAAGAGGTGGCGCGGGTCCCACTTATGATTCATGTGCCATGGCTGGGTAGCAAAGAGCGTCGTGTCGATGGCAGTATTGGACACGTTGATCTCGTTCCGACGCTACTAGACCTGATGGGTGAGGTTGTCCCTGAACATATTCAGGGATCTAGTCGTAAAGGTGTTCTTGCGGGGAATGTAGATTTGACTGATGATGTGTTCATGCAATGGCACGGTGGTGCTGCAACTGTTCCACTTGGCAACGCCGAAATAGCGCGATTATCTGAAGTCCCTTGGCGTTGTATCGTTTCTGGTGATCGCTGGAAGTTGAATCTGTCACCAGGGGATGTTTGTGAGCTTTACGATTTGAATGGTGATCCCCTTGAGTTAACTAATCTTTACGATGATCCTGCTCAGATTGGGCGTGTTCGTGACCTCACAAATAGGATTCAGGCATGGCAGCAAAGAACAGGTGACGACCTGAAGTTGCCTGTCATATAGCGACATTTTGACGTATTAGAAGAGGGATTTTATGTACCAGCTTGATGGCAAGGTCGCGTTAGTGACAGGGGCAGGAGGCAAGCAGGGCATCGGGCGCAGCATAGCTACTCGACTTGCTACTGAAGGAGCCTCCGTTGCAGTTTGCGATCTCAAAGATGTCGGTACTCCTGATTGGGCTGGTCTTTCTGCAGTTGTAGATGAAATTAAGTGCCAGGGTGTTCGATCCGTCGGATTGACTGGGAGCGTTTCGAATTCTAAGAACGTAGCTTCATTGGTAGAAGGGGCACTTTCAGAATTCGGTAAGATCGATATCCTGGTCAATAATGCTGGGGCTCCAGCAGGACCAGACAGGGTCCCGGTAGTTGATCTTGAAGAGGATGTCTGGGATCAGGTTCTCAGTGTTAACCTCAAAGGTACTTTCTTGATGTCGCAAGCGGTTTCACGTCATATGATCCAACGTGGCGGTGGCGGGAAGATCATTAACATGTCGTCGGTTTCAGGGAAGAAGGGTGCAGCCAGATTTGCAGCGTACTGCTCTTCCAAATTTGGTGTTATTGGTTTTACGCAATCGCTTGCTTTGGAAATGGCAGAGCACAACGTCACCGTTAACGCCATCTGTCCGAGCCTTATAGAGACGGAAAGAGTTTACGGTATGGCTTCTGCCTTGAAACCTGACCCGGAAACCTCCACGGAAGAATGGCGCGACGTGATGATCGAGAGAGCTGGAGCATCCAATCCGCTGGGTCGGATTGGACAAGCGCAAGACGTAGCCGACGTAGCAGCATTTTTAGCTTCATCACAGGCTGATTACCTGACGGGATTAGCAATCAATGTTGCCGGCGGATCGCATATGGACTAGAAAATCTTAGTACAGAATTCTCTGTTCGCTTATGTCAGATCCTCCCACAGACCGGGTCAGGCTGCCACCAAGGAATTCTTTAATTTCCAATTCTGCAAATGCATTCACCGCCTGATAGAAAGTTGGTAAATCTTCCCATCGGGCTGGAGTCCAGCACAATGAGCCATCGCCTACGAGATCTTCCTGTACTACGGCATTGGATTTGCCGGTTGGTGTGATTACTGCGTATTGAGAATCGGCCGTGCCCCATTCACCAGTTCTAGGCATGTATTTGTAGTGAAGTTGGCCGTCTACTTCCGCACTAGGGGAAGGCTCAGTTCGAGGTTTGAGGTTTGACACATTAATGTCCAGAAATTTGAATCCTAACCATGATGCCTGGGACGAAGCAGAGTCGCGTAACACGCTTATTTCTGGAAGTTCACAGTATATTTTTGAGAATCCAAGTTCTTCCCGACCGGTGATGATAGGGTCTGCCAGATTCTCCCAGAGCACAGTTAGGAATGGTCCGACGGCGGTTTCTTTATCGCCGGTGAATTTTGCTGGAATTGTCACTCCAAGAACGTTGTATCCTCTTCCGGCCAGCCACTCTATTTCCTTCATATAAACACCGAACACGGTTACGACAGGGTCACCATGTAGTTTGAAACCGGGAGGCAGTAATGCTTCTAGTTGTTTTCCGTTAGATAAGAAAGAAACTTGAATTGCAGTTGACTTGGGGTTGTCTTTGCACAGAAACGTACGTCCTTCTGGGCCGCGCCTTGGACCGGTAGATGGACCGAAGTGAGTCGGCATTCTGTACATCTGACCAGGTTTGAACGTGTACGACATTATTTTTTCCTTTATTTATAGTTTTTTCGGTGTTGAGGCTAAAAGATAAAAATTTGACTTAACGCTATTTCGACCAGACTTGCCCGAAAAGGCTTAACCAGTTCTCGCCAAGCACTTTCTTTGTGTCTGATTCGGAGTAATTTCGGTTCAATAGGCCTTCTGCGACTTTTACCCAATCGGACGGGTCCGCAAAGCCTCTAAGGTGTTGGTATGGCTCTGGTGTGTAAGGTACATCAGTGGCTGGAATCGTACCTTGCGACATGAAAAGCCATTCAAAGAATGATCGTGGTTGTTCCATACAGAAATCAGTACCTATCGCTACGTGGTCGGGCCCTACCATCTGCACAAGATAATCAATAGCATCGAGATATTCTTCCAGGTCGGTGTCGAAACCTCGTTCGAAGAACATGGGAAAAGCGTTTGCACCTATCACGCCACCCCGTTCCGCCAATAACCTGATCGCTTCGTCGGTTTTATTACGCGGATGATCAATCTGTGATCTAGCGTTGGCGTGGGTTATGGCGACCGGTCCATCTGAATTTTCTATGGTATCCATGGTGGTGCGGTCTCCCACATGTGATAGATCCATCAGTATTCCCAGTTTGTTCATTTCTTTTACCGCGGCCAAGCCAAATCTGCTTAACCCGTCGTCTACTCGTTCGTAACATCCGTTACCTAGTAGATTTCGCTCGTTATAGGTAATTTGGATGATTCTGACTCCAAGTTCGTGGAAAAGTCTCAATCTACTTAGGTCATTACCAATCGGTGCAGCGTTTTGCCACCCGAAAATGATACCGGTTCGATTTTCCAATTTTGCTGAGAGGATGTCGTCTACAGTTTTCACCGGTCGTATCAACTCTTTAAATTCATCGAACCAATTTAAATATTGGGTAATCGTTTTGAGGGTAGATTCATAATCGTCCCAAATGGCTATTGTTGCATTGACCGCTGTCACGCCTCCATCGCGCAAGGTGCGATATACGTTTTCGCTGCCCCAAACACTGGTGTCCAGGCCGTCGATGACTCTTGATTCGGCGAATATTTCTTTATGGTTTGTCATTACTTGTACTCGTAGTCTTCAAGGATGTTGTTCAAAAGGCTTTGTGGCCCAGCTGCCATCAGCCCTGCGTCTACCGGTAGCAAAACACCTGTTATCCATCTGGCCTCTTCACTTGCTAAAAAAGTAGCCGCCATGGCGATATCTTCTGCGCGTCCTTCGGTTCCAAGCGGGGCTAACTTGCGTCGAATCTCTCTCTTGCGATCGTCCACTGCTTCGGTCATCGACGAGTGCAACATTCCCGGGGCGATGCAGTTAACGCGGATATTTTCTCGTCCGTGATGAACTGCCATCGCTCTTGTAACCGAAATCATTCCGCCCTTGGCAGCCGCGTAAGGAATATTGCGGGTCATCGCTGCCCGCATCCCGTCTACAGAGGAGATGTTGATGATGGATCCGCCACCGCCTTTGGCCATTTCTGGAACTGCGTATTTTGAGATAAAAACCATGCTTTTAAGGTCGACATCTAGAACGCGGTCCCAGAAATCTTCAGAGATTTCAGTTACTGTTCCGGGGCCTCCGATGGCGACACTGTTCATCAAGATGTCGAGTTTTCCATACCGTGTTACAGCCGTTTTGACGAGTTCCTTACATACTGATTCTTCGGCTACATCTCCAATGAAAATTGAAGCCTGTCCTCCCGCGTCATGAATCGCCTTTTCAGTGATTTTTGCAGCCGATTCATTCATATCTACAATGAGCACGCTTGCACCGTGGGATGCGAAGAGTTTGGCCGTTGCCATACCTACCCCGGTTACATTTGTTGACCGAGTGCCGGATCCGGTTACGATTGCGACCTTGTGGGCTAAACGATCCATGTGCGGTCTCCAAAAACAATATATGAAATTTGCAGTTGCAATTAGTCTTATGCCCCAACCTGATCGTTCAACACTTTGACTACGCGGCGATACCAGTGGATAATCCGCCCCGGCGGATTGTGGCACATTGTGTCTGCAATGCAAGTGTGAAAGATGCAGTATCACGGTCCTGTTGCCATGTATCAATACGTTCCATAAGTTACCAGTGATTAGGGGATATAGCACATAATGAAAGCGGCTGTTATTCGGGGGACTCAACAGATTCAAGTGGAAGATGTACCAACACCTGAACCCGGTCCGAATCAGGTTTTGGTCAAGATCAAGTACTCAGCAATATGTGGGTCGGACGTTCACAGATTTCAGTACGGAATGATGAATTCTGGTTCGATAATGGGTCATGAGTATATTGGTGAGGTTGTTCAGTTGGGTGCAGATGTGACGTTGCTCAATGAGGGAGATAGGGTTGTGAGTGGAGGGGGAGAGCCTCCTGAAGGGATATCTGCTCGGACTGCCGGGGATAGGTACAGTGCTCGTACGATGGGTCTTAAAACTCCGCCTCAAGGCGGGTTTGCCGAGTACATCGTGCTGGACGAATGGCGACCACTTAAGATTCCAAACAACGTGAGCAATGAGCTTGCTGTTTTGGCTGAACCGGCCGCTATAGCGGTGCACGCGGTTCGCAGGTCGAAATTTAGTATCGGTGATAGCGTCGTTGTAATGGGTGCCGGCCCAATAGGTCTACTGACAATGCAGGTGCTGAACGCAGGTGGAGCAGGGGCGGTATATGTTTCCGAACCAGCGACGGCGCGGGCTGAGGCCGCACGTGTGCTTGGAGCCACGGTTGTAATGAATCCGATTGAAGAGGATGTGGTTTCGAAAGTTCTTGAGATTTCAGGCGGACCGGGCGTACCTATCGCATTCGACGCAGCAGCGGCTCGACCAACGCTCCAACAAGGTCTGGAGATGGTACGTCGGGGTGGTCAGGTGCTGGTGGTGTCAATGGCTTGGGAAGACGTGGATCTTTTGACCGTCGAGTGGATTGGTCGGGAGGTGGAAATGAAGGCATCCTACGGATCTCAGCCGATTGATTGGCGAACAGTCTTGAAGCTAATGGAGCGAGGTCTATTGTCCAAGCAGGCAATGGTGACTGATGAAAGCTTCATAGGGTTTGATGAGATGCAATCGTCGATGGAGCGGCTGATGAAACCTGAGGAGCACGTCCAATTAGTGCTGGTCCCATAGACGTTGTGATCAATATACGCTCGACGAATTTCACCTTGAGCTAGTAGTATGCCCAGACTCGTTATTATTGACTGAGTTATAGGTTCGATTTACCGCCTCTTTGACTCGCTTGGAGCACATTTAATGGCATCTCGCTCTTTTACCGGAAATCCATCACAAATAATTATTGAACAACTGGTGGCTTCCGGAGTTCGTCATCTGTTCTACAATCCCGGATCCCGTGAAGCCCGTTTTTTCGACACCCTTCACAGTCGTCCTGAAATCAGCGGAGTGATTGGTCTTCACGAAGGGACTGTCACTGCGATGGCCGGAGGATTCGCTCAGGTGAATTCTGATCCAGCCGTCATGTCAGTTCACCTAGGGGCAGGACTAGCGCAGAGCCTTGGACAAATGATTAATGTATGGGCTGCAAGCCTTCCAGTGGTGATGATTACTTTTGTGGGTGATACCGGCAGCTATGCGGATCGCATTACGCTTGACCTTGGACATGATGTTGGGCCGACATCTATCGGTGCACCTTTCATGAAAGCCAATTGGACGGTAATTGATCCCGGGGGTCTGGCGACGGCAGTAGACCGCGCACTCAAGGTTGCTATGACTCCACCAATTGGACCTGTTCACATTGCCGCATACGACAGGATTTTAGGGGCCGAGCACATAACAACTTCGATTATAGAAGGACCGCCGGCTCGCCCACGCGCGGGCTACCCCGACGACAGTGACGTTGAGGAAATTGCCAGAACACTTCATGAAGCGAAGCGGCCTTTGATTTATGTCGGTGACGGCGTCAATAAGAGCGGAGCAGAAAGTCAGTTGGCTGCCATTGCTGACCATTTTGGTACTAACGTTGCTTCAATGTGGGGCGATCTGAGAGGTGTGTCAGCAGCACATCCGCTCCACTGCGGTTATTTCCGTGGACCCGTTGTAGATCTAGAACCTGATGCCATCTTGGCGATTGGCGTACGTCACGGAGCTAGCGGGAATCCAGCCGACTTTGACCTGTTCAAAACTGCTAAGAAAATCGTGGCGGTGGGTCCTGATGTTGAGATATTTGAAAACATTCCCGGATTAGATCTGGCGGTTATGGCTGACGAGTACCGCGTGATAGAAAAATTGGCGTTACTGGCGAATTCTGAATATGAAACAAAGGCTTATGATGAAAGGCGTCAGATGTCTTATAAAGCTGCGGAAAAATTCAGAAACGACAGAAGAGTAGAGTTACAGTCACCAATAGAAATCCCCGGGCATGTTCGACCGATAGCTCTTTTAGATGCTGTAGATAATGGTCTCGAAAAACTCGGTGGTGGCATCATTACGACAGAACAGTTCGCTGTCCCACTTGAGGATGTTGTTGCAAAGCCGAACGGTGGTTCTAATACGTATATACGACCCGCTGGAGGCTCCGAAGGTTACGGAATGGGGGCCCCGCTGGGCGCCAAGCTGGCGGCTCCTGATACGCCGGTAGTCGGTATGGTTGGAGATGGATCTGTGTATTATTCCGACTCTGCTTTTTGGAGTGCAGCTCATCATCAAATTCCCGTTTTATATGTGGTTCCTAATAACAGTTCGTATGGAATTGTTGCCGGTGCTTTTGCTGGTGCGGATGGTGTGATGAAAGACACAGGAGAATACGCTGGAGTGGTACTGGATGGCATTGATATCGTTCAACTAGCAGGCTCTTTCGGAGTAGAAGGTCGCAAGGTGGATGATGAGTCCGAGATAGATTCGGCGGTCCAAGAGGGATTGGACACGGTTGAGCGTGAGGGTCGTCCGATGGTTCTGGATGTGAAATTGCCACTCGGTGTACCGGCCGGTGGCAGGCCAGCCAAGCCAGTTAAATTTACCGATATGAACAAGTAGCTTGTGCACAAGTTACTTGTTCACAAACCGTTCATTTATTGTGAAGTTTAATTAGAGAATATTTCCACTTGAGGTATGAATTCCGTGTCCTCCTCAAGGGGATACATTGGGCGATCACAGATGGTATGTCCCAGTGTTTTAAGATTGGCGCTAGTGGCTCCTGGAGCGTCCACATTGAAGTTCGCTTCTACCCAGTCGTCGAAGAATGCTGGTTCACAGTGTGGGGATTTGACGATAGTTGAGTGGAAGTCCTTGGGATCCAGTCCGACTTTAAAAAATAGAGCGCGATCTACCAGCATAACCGTGCCCGTGGTGACTACTACCGTCAGATTACCTGACCTGAGAACTGCTGTAGGACCGATGGTTGGCTCGTATTTCCATGTTTCGCATTTCATTGTGCCGTCGGCTAGTGAAATCACAGACCAGTTGAGTTCAAGTGGGACGAATTGGTTGTCATGTGTTCCGCCAATTCCCATACGGAATGTCCCGCCGACACCCAGCTTATGTGCTGTTGCTGCGGCATCAGGATCCGCAAGCGGGGCAAGTATCGAATGCGGGTAATTGGTCCGCATCATCTCGGAAATGATGGCGTTACTGTCTCCCGAAGAGCCAGAGCTTGGGGCGTCTGCAGCGTCTGTGAAAGCTATTGGCCCGGCCATGGATGCTCCCATTGAAACGGCTTTTTCAAGCGAGACAAACTGTCCTTGCATGATCTTACGGTTTGGCCAAAAATCGTTTGCCATCTTTAACGCGCCTTGTTCCGCCAGGTCTTGGTCGTTATCGGTGAAAACGTAGGCTTGGCTGCCTAGTTCTGGTACGTCCGTGAATGGGTTGCAGATAAAGAATCCTGCTGAAAGTACAGACGGGTTTTCTTGGAGTTTTTTCGCATGGCGGATTTGTGCTCCAAAAGCTCCTGTCGCTGTGATTAGTTCATTACCACGGACTATAGCTGGAACTCTCACTCGTGCGGCTACAGGTTTGACTCCCTCTTTTAGTATTCGTGTTAGAAATTTTGCAGCCCGTTGACCAGTGTCTCCAAAATCTACGTGTGGATAAGTGTGAAAAGATGCTAGGCCATTAATGTTCTACAACATTTTTGCTGTCAAGATTCCGTGTAAGTCCATTGAGATTACAATCGGCACGTCGTTTCCTAGGATTTTTCGTGCCTCTTCGAGCAAATACCCTTCAGGATCAAGAAGCTCAGTTGTACCCATTGCACCATGCATTGAAAAATAGACACCATCGATTTTCCCGGCATGTGGTTTCAATGATTCTAGAAATTCAGCGGCAATTCGTTCAAAAGCAGCGTGGCTAAGAGGACCTGCAGCTATTCCTTCTGCATCGAAAGTGAACACTAGTTCAAGGTCGTCTCCGAATGATGACCTAAGTTCTGCTATCGCTCCACCGATTTGTGAGTCTGTTCCCTCGTGGTTCGCCTGTATTTCATCGCCTCGCATATATTCGAAAAAATCGTACTCGCAGGGGACTGGATTAAATGATGAGATCTCTTGTTGGCAGCCGGCGATCAGAATACGCATGGACCTTGTTTTCCCCTTTTGTTAGCTAGTTGAAAGAAAATGTATCAGTACTCAATGATGAAAAGTTGGATTTATTAGGATTGTTCGCGACGTTGGCTAAGTGTAGAGTTTCTGTCGGTTTATCGCCTGCAACCTATATGAAAGCTGTTAATAGAAATTGAAAGCCGCCAGACTCGTATCACCTGCAACATTTGAATTTATAGACCTGCCAGATCCTGTTCCGTCAGATGGGCAGGCTAAGATCAGAATAGAAGCAGTTTCGGTATGTGGGAGTGATATTCATGGGACCTTTCATGCAGATTTACCAGAGGAAAGTTACCCTATGGCTCCCGGGTTGGGTTGCCATGAGATAGCTGGCACTGTCGTTGAGTCTAAGACAGGGCAAATTAAAGAGGGGCAGCGGGCGATTGTACTGCCAACGCGCGGATCTGGTGGACTTTCTGAATACATGGTTCAGACTCCTGATCGCATACTTCCGGTACCCGAATGGGGACCCATCGATGAGTGGGTGATGTGCCAACATACCGGCACCGTTCTCTACTCTGTCAAGCAGATGGGCAATATCGCTGGTACCCGTGTTGCGGTTCTGGGGCAGGGCGGTATTGGACTGTCGTTTACGATGCTGGCCGAAAAGCAGGGTGCGTTACAAATAATTGGAATCGACCCTGTAGAGGCTCGTTTGGAAAAAGCGCTTTCAGTGGGTGCGACCAACACGATAAACCCGAGTAAAGACGATATGTACGAGGCGATTGAAGAACTGACAGGTGGGGAGGGCATCGACATCGTTGTTGACGCAACTGGTGATCCTGAAGGATTTGGGCAGTGCATAAAGATTGTTAAACGCTGGGGAATGTTCGTCAGTTTTAGCCTTACGGGTCAGGGTGGGAAGATATCTTCATTCCTGCATCAAGAATTCATGTTTAAGGCTGCAAAGATTATTCCTACTCAGGTTGCAGCCACGTCGCAACCGACAAAGGATATACGTGAGACGATTGCTCTCAAGGAACGCGGTTGGATCGACCCCGGCGTGTTGAAGAGCCACAACCTGGACTTTTCTGAGGTTCAGAAGGCTTATGATATGTATGCTGGACACGAGGACGGCGTTATCAAAGTTGCACTGTCAGTTAATGGTCTGGATTAAAGACCTAGTTTGGCATTCCATGCATCGGGATTGATGAGTTTCATGTCTTGTCGAGATAATCCCATTCAGGCTTGAGATCCCACCGAATCGTATCTGCTGGTGATGTGTTCTCCGCCCATGGGATTGTGATAGCGAGATTTTCGGTTTGTTCCCTGATTTTTTTCTCGATAGTTTTGGGTTCCCAATCTTTCAAAACTAGTTCGGTCATATCACGCATAATGTCTGCATGTTCGGTAGATCCACTTAGGTCGTTCATCTCGTCAGGGTCATGAGTCAGGTTAAACAACTGTGACGGCATATTGTGGTAGTAGTTGAGTTTCCACTCATTTTTTCTCACCATGCGGTGTTGCCAGATTTGGTCACCGTTTGAGTGTGACGGGTCTCCGGGTTCAGTGCAGTATTCCGAATAAGCGATATCTTGCCATTGGTCAGATTCAGGGTTGTCGATTACTGGTAGGAGTGATCTTCCATACGATGAAGGGAGTGGAGGTGCACACGCGAGATCGAGCATTGTCGCGTTGAGGTCCAATTGGCTAGTGACTCGGTTAATGCGCAGTCCTGTCGGAAGTCGCGCCGGCCAGGAGATTATTGCAGGAACCTTTACGGAGTCTTCGTAAAAGGTTTGCTTCCACCACAGTCCTTTTTCTCCTATTTGTTCACCATGGTCGGCTGTGTATATGATCAATGTGTTTTCGAGTAGCCCATGGCGGTCAAGTGCCTCAAAAATATCTCCGAGCAAAGAATCTAGCCTGGTCACTAGTCCGTAGTATGCGGTTCTGCACCGTTCGATTTCCTCCGAGCTCACATCTTCTATCCCTGTGTGAGATTTCCACCACTTTAGGTAAGGATGCGTTTCATTCGCAAATGATGTGAGGTTTTTAGGGGGAGGAACTTTGCCCTCGTAGGAATCAAAATCTTTTTTTGAAGAGACGAATGGTTGGTGCGGCAGCATCATTCCTACCGCTAGACAGAACGGATCAGGTTTATTTGATGCTGCGTGTTCGTCTATAAATGTGACTGTTCTCTTGGTCACTGCCTCATCATGCACTTGATATGCATTTTGACCGCGTCCTGAGAGTTTTAGACTGATACGATCAGGGCCTTGTGTACCTTTCAGTTCACCATGATCTATCTCACTTGCGCCTAGGTGATTCGAGTTATGGTCACCTACGAAGCGTTCGGTAAAACCGTGGAGTTGATCTGGTCCGTTGAAGTGCATTCGGCCTATTTGAACGGGCTTGTATCCTGCCGCCCCAAGTGAATGTGCAAATGTTGGTATCGCTGAATGTAGGTATTGATTGTTTGTCCAAACCTCGTTTTGGTATGGGTGACGTCCCGTCAGCATTGATGCGCGAGAGGGCACACAAATCGGTGATGCACAGTAATTGGTTTCAAATACGATGCCTCGGGCAGTCAAAGCATCCAGATTAGGGGTTTGGATAACAGGGTCACCGTTTGCACCGATTACAGCTGGGTTGTGCTGATCAGATTCGATGAATAAGATATTTGGCCGCTGGCTCATGGAGCTTATCGTGTCCTGAATTACTTTTTCCGAGGTTCAAAATTATAGTTCAGACGTCCGTTTAGGATCTTATTTCACTGTCTTTTTTGGACATTTCACATTATTTGGATCTGTATGGCTTAAGGTAGCGATAATCAAGTAGATGTCGCCGCCTCCGCTTTTTGATGGAGGTTCCTAGTGCCAGGTCGTTACATCATCCACCGCTAGTCTTTTCGCTGTCGGTGCTGCTGCTGCTGGGTATCCGATGTATAGCGCTCCAACTATGTCCCAATCTGGCTCAGCGCCTACGCTTGTTCCTACGTTCGCCAGACATGGCTTTCCGGTGCTCCATCCAACTCCCAGACCAATGGATTGTGCTGCCAGCATCAGGTTTTGGATAGCACAGGAAGTCGCTGCGTAATTTTCTTGCGTTACTTCATCGTTTTGCCCTTGGATGGAATAAACGTACATGAATGCCGGGGCATCAAGAATTTCCTGCATAGCCGCTTTTGAGTTGGCGATGCGTCGTTCGGGGTTAGGGTTTTTGACGTTTTGGTATACCCAGTCTTTGATGATATCCGCGACTTTTTTACGCATGTCACCTTCTTTCGTGAGAACGATGAATCGCCACGGTTCGGTATTACGGTGGTTTGGTGCCCAGGTAGCTGCTTCGATGATGAGTTTAAGCGCGGATTCTGGCACGTGTTCGTTGGTGAATTCTCGAATGTTACGTCTTGTGCGAATCGTATCAAGTACCAATTTTTTCTCCGTTTGCATAAGATCTTTTGCGACTTTACATTTCAGGATTACGCAAGCCTACCTTTTTGAAGTTTAAGTTGTTAGCCGGAACTCATATCAAGATCCTCTGACCATCGGTCTTGTGGTGGCAAGTTGACAGGATTTGCCGCCCTTGCGAGGTAAAACTTGTGCATTGGCTGGTATGCGTCAATTGCTTTTTTCAATTCAGTAATAGCGTCGTCAGAATAATCGACGCGGGTATTTACCGGGAACTGTTCGCCCGGCGTGTGTACCATCAGGCATGCGGATCTCTCATCCAGATGTTTGCCGTCAGAACCTTGCTGTCCGCCTGAATTTTTCCCTGCATACAGCGCTGCGATCAATCGATCGCTGAGAGATGATCCGTTGTCTAATCCATTAAATTCTTCGGTCATTGCAATCAGTATTTGCTCGCTTTTTAGAAAATTGCCAATAGCGATGCAATTTTGCCCTTTTGAAAATCCGCTGAACGACCTGGTTTTTGATCCTGAGTGAATTGACATTTCACCTGTTGAGGTGAGTAGTGCAATCTGCCGGTATTCAGGATGAGGATCATGTTTTACTACCTGTTCCGTTGCATGCACAGGTGTATAGCCGTTTTTCACTAGGGTAATAATCTCTTTTCCAATGTTTGGGTTTGCGGCTGCTTGGGAGGTCAAAACGCTCGAATCTGGCAGGATAAATGGGCATGTTGCGCCAACTGCAAGTGAGTAGGTGGCGATTCCAATACCAATCTTTCCTGTTTCAGGATCTCTGCCAAGAATTGTGAAAGTCATACCGGCATTTTAGATTCATAGATATGTTTTGTGTTTTGTGATTCTCTGACTATTGATCCCGATATTAAGTTCTTTGGAGTACCCAAGCGTGCGGCTGGAGTCTGATGCGTTGTTTTTGGGGTCTGGTATTTCAATGATAAAACCCCAAAGATTACGCCATCAGATGTTGATATTCGGGCGTAGAATTTCTGTGTATTTCTTACGTTATAGATGGTCTAAAGTCGATCGGATCATACCCAGCAGTGTTCTTTTCTCGAAGACGCGTTCGTTATGAATTTTTTCAGATGACTGCCCTTGTGGTAGGTGTTCTGATCATGACGTCTATCCTTGCAGGCGCGCCGATGTATCTGAAGTCGATCGAGGCACTTGGATTGCGATCAGCTCTTCAGGTGCTTTCCTCGTCGAATAGGAACGTCCAAGTCTCTGTTGATAGACTTCCGCTCACTAAGCTTTCGGTCGCGTCTGCAACTGAACAGGTTGATGTGGCATTGAGAGAACTTGGAAACCTGCCAGTTAGCGTTACACAGGAATCCCATACGCGATTACATTATTGGGGTTTAAAGTCCGACGCAATTATTCCCGGACCTGCCTCAGACAGTGCAATACTTCAGCGTTTTGAGGGTTTTTCGACACATGTTGATTATGTCGAAGGAGACGCCCCATCTGAGCTTGTTACCCAAGAGGCCGCAATCACCGTTGCACAGGTAGCAGTCCCGGTAGATCGTGCGGAATTGCTGGGCGTGACTGTCGGAGATGACATATGGATCGCATCATCTACTGAAGATCCTCCTTATTTGAAACTTCAAGTCGTTGGTTTGTTTACTCCCAGAGATTTGCAGGAGGAATTCTGGTTTGGCCTTGGGCGAGAAGTTATGGAGCCACCTAGTCCTTCGCTGGTTGCAAGGCCTCCGTTGCCTCTTTTTTTGTCAAAGGATGTCCTCTTTGACGCTGTGACCGGCGGCTCTGCCGCAATAGGGGCACATCGATGGCTTGTCCAGCTTGATTTTGAGGAATTGCAGACTCAAAGCCCTTCACATATTGCTGGAAAGGTTGATGCATTAGAACATGCATTAAGGCGCGGCTTACCGGAATCTACGGTGATATCGGCTCTCGGTAATCCGCTTCGCTCACTTGTCAGGAGAATTAGCTTTGCTCGTATTCCTACATTGATGATGGGCGGTGTTCTGTTACTCGCTGCTGGTTACTACTCGATCATGGCTGCAGCTGGCATGGTATCTCGGAGACGGGTTGATACAGCGCGTTTATGGGGGCGTGGTACTGGCCGTCGTCAAATGGCGAATTTGTTTTTCAAAGAATCGGTGTTTTTGGTGCTTATTCCTGCTGGGGTAGCGCCTTTTGTTGCGGGTGCAACGATAACGGGAATTGGTTGGCTGCCATCTTATGAGTCAGTTCTTCTAGGTTCAGGAATGCCGGTTTATCTGAGTTGGCATTCTTTTGCTTGGTCTTTCGCTGGAGCGGGGGCTATTATCGCTTATATGCAATGGTCTGTCTGGCAAGGAGGAGGACGTTCGATTCCTGCAGAAAAGATGTCGATTTTCAGGGTGGATGGCAAGCCGTTTCTACAGCGTTATTATCTTGACTTTCTCTTTTTTGCATTCGGAGGATTAGTTCTTTGGGATCTTTCCAGTGAAACCTCAGTAGTCACTGAGGGCGGGAACGAGATGGCTGGGGTCAACCCTCTGCTTGTAGTTGGACCTGCAATATTTCTTGCAGTTGCAGTGATCATATCGCTTCGAGTATTGCCTCCCATAGCCAGGCTGATAAGCAGTGGTTTTGCTAAACGAGGTCCTGTCTGGGTTCATCTGATATCGTCTCTGTTTGCTCGTGTTCCATTGACTTATGCATGGCCTGTTGCCATTTTGGGGATGGCCGCAGGCACTGTAATGTTTTCAGCAACCATAGCCGCGACCTTGGAACAAAGTTCTGTTGATCAATCAGGTTATGAAGTTGGAACCGACTTGCGAATTTTTCCCGTTGACTTGAGCCAAGGGCCGTTAACCGGTGTTTTGAATAGCGTTAGGAGCGTCGAAGGTGTACGTGGTGTTTCTTCAGGATTGCGCACAGTAGGTGCTATTCGGCTGGGTGGGGAAGGTATGCCGTTCGAGTTTATAGCGATTGAGCCTCAGTACTTTGAGGATATCGGTGTATTTCGTGACGATTATTCCTCGGTTCCGATTCGAAATTTACTTAACGATTTGGAATATTCGATTCCGCTGGCACCGCTGCTTGTATCTGAGTCAGCCAAGCGCGTTGGTTTTCGTATGCGTTCAGACGTTATTGCAAAAGATATACGTGCAAGTATGAGATTACTTGACGCAAAAGGGTTTTCACATTCAGTTGATCTTGGTCCAGTCACAACCCGCGAATGGCAGGTACGAATGGGCAAGTTACCATCGACCGCTATTTTGCCGGTTCAGGTTTTGGGTCTTACTTTTTTTGAGTTGACACCTAACGAGATAGGTACTCCTGTCGTGATTCACATTGACGACCTGATGTTCGATTTGGATGATGGTCCGCCCGTAGTGTTTGAGTCATTCGATGATGAAAAGGAGAGGGATAATAAGAAATGGTACCCACTTGCATCTGCAGCGGGAGTTGACACTTCCTCAACTATTTTCCATTACAGCCACGGAACTGGTGAAAATGATTTGTCTGAAGCAGGCCTGCAAATCAGTCTGGGTATAGGTACTGATCGAGGAGTGAGGGGTGTTGTGCGGGCTTCATCCGGTACTGTTCCTGTTCTATTTAGTCAAACAGCGCTGGAGTCTAATGACCTTGTCGCCGGTAGCGAAACAGTGATTAATGTATTCAACCGGTCTGTTCCGGTACGGGTAGTAAATGCGGTTGAATACTTCCCAACTCTTGAACCAGGCGATGGTGGTTTTGTTGTTGCTGATATCCAACAACTTTGGAAGCATCTGGCCTTGAGCAGTGCCAATTCTGCCGGAGTTTCGGCTGAAATATTTGTCGGATTAGTTGAATCAAACGACTCTAATTTGATTGATTCGGTATCATCGGAAATCGGTGGTTTACATAGCGTTTCCAGCCGTGAAGAAATCCGGCGGATGTCCGTGGTCACACCATTGGCCGTTGCTGGGTGGCAGGGCGCTTCGATCGTTACCGGTTTAATTGCCACTTTACTCGCCTTAATGGGTTTTTTGACATTCGGATCAATGCGTCCGGCTGTTGATGAATTTAATCTAGCCGTACTCAAGGCCCTTGGTATGTCGAAATCGGGTTTCATATTAATAACCTTTTTGGAACAACTATTGGTGCTGGTTTTCGGAGTTGTGGCTGGTGTCGCTTGCGGCTTCTTTATGGCTCGTATAGCTGTCGACGCGGCTTCTCAAACTGATATGAAAGTTAATGCATTGCCACCGATTGTATTTTCTACAGATTGGGTATATCTCGGGGGATTTGTATTTGCTCTTGTGCTCTTGTCGACCGTGATTTTTATTTGGGACGTATTTTTTTTAAAGCGGATCAGCGTTGTGGAAACCATAAGAATCTCGGGGCAAAGTGGCTGACATGGGTATAAGCGATTTCCTCACATTTGTCGGGCGTCGAGTGCGTTCTCATTGGTCGATACTTACGGTGGTTTCAATAGGGGTTGTTGCGGCAGTTGCAACGATTGCGGCGAGTGTGCTTTATTTTGATTCTCTCGGTGATATAGCTCTTGCCAGAGAAATAGCTAGAGGCGAGGGCCTAGACCAAGATATTGTTATTTCTGGGCGCAACGTCGATGTTGATTCAACAAGAAACAAACGAATTATTGAACTTGTCAACACTTCGGTAGATGAGTTTGCTTCTCCGATTGTTACTGGGCTGACCTTGAACTATGGATCCCCGACTTTGTTGATAGCTGAACAACAGCCTGAAGGTTTGAAAGCATCCGCTTCTTGGCGTTCGGTTTTGATCAATTCATCCGACTTAGAGGATAAATCGATTCTTACCGCCGGTTCCTGGGCCTCAGATGAGGTCATCACCGATGCAGCGGGCGAGATAACGATCCAGGCAGCAGTTGAAAATAGTGTTGCAGACGACTTTGGAGTCGGTCTTGGAGATAGCGTCGTCATTTCACCATTTTGGGATGATGTGAACGATTCGATTACCGTTCAGATTTCTGGTATCTACGAACGTGCCGAACCCGATCACGAGTTTTGGCTAAATATCGATGATCAATTTGGAATAAGCGATGTTGATTTAGATTATCTTGTGTTTTATCCCCACCCGGCAGTCTTTGAATCTCATGTTGGTCCTTATTTTCCTAGGATGACAGTGAGGTACTTCTGGCGATTTCATGTCGACTCGTCGCGAGTGCATGCCGCGCTCGTGCCCGATTTACTTTCTGGTTTTGACAGTTTAAAAGCTACATTGCAGGCTGAAATCTCTAACTATTCTCAAACTGCTCCACTTGAGGACGTCCTTAGAAGTAATCAACAGCAAACATTTTTTAGCCGTTTGCCTATGACAGTGGTCTTTTCTGTTATCGCTGCTGTAGTTCTTTATTTTGTCGGAGCGATGTCGATTTTATTGGTTGAAACCCAGCGTGATGACATCGCACGGTTACGTACCAGGGCTGCCACTCCCAGACAGGTTGTCGGAGCCTTTGTAGTCGAGGGCGCTGTGGTAGGCATTTTGGCCATAGTATTGGGACCTCCGATAGCGGCTTTTGTTGTTCATTGGATGGGTGTAATTCCTTTTTTTAATGACCTCAATGGTGGCTTGCCACTACCCGTACGACTGGGGCAGATGGCGTATTTTGTTTCGGTTATTACAGGTTTGGCAGGGTTTCTTTCTATGGTCATACCGGCCTCTATAGCTGCCAAAAAGACCGTGGTCAGTAGTGTTAGAGAATCTACCCGACCCAGTCCTCAGAATGTGATGCAACGCTACTATCTTGATGTTGTGTTGCTTGCTTTGCTTTTAGCTTTCGCTTCGCAGTTGACGACGGAGGGCTCGTTTGTTGATATTCCTAACTTGGATTCAGCCGAAGCTGACAAGATAAACGTTGCGATGCCCGCACTGGTTTTAGCTTTTGGCGGTTTTGTTGCTTTGCGTGCTTTTCCTGCGCTGGTAGAGGTAGTGGCCAGGGTGACTTCCCTTCCTCGAGTTTCGAGTTTTGTTTCGCCCGCAATTACACTGGTCCTCTGGCAAATGGCTCGAAATCCAAGGCATTACTCGAGGCTGTCATTGCTAATGATCCTAACTGCAGGTCTCGGTGTATTTGCATCAAGTTTCGCAGCGACTCTCGATACAAGTGCCGCCGATCGCGCTAAATATCAGTCAGGAGCTGACCTGCGTGTTAACGGTGTTTCATATACGAATCGATTTGAGGCAGGCAGGGTTTTCAGTAATGTTGCAAGTATCGGTGGAGTCGAGTTGTCTTCACCTGCATTCCGTGCTGCTGGAGTTGATCTTTCCGCAAAGGCTGGAAGTACCTTTACGTATTTAGGAGTTGATCCTGATTCGATGGCAGATATTGCGTGGGTACGTGATGATTTTTCTTCTATATCTCTGTCTGAACAAATGGATCTTCTCGGAGGATCTCGAACTGGGATTCCACTTCCTGAAGACACAGCTTTTGTGACCGCCAAGGTTCGTCCGACTGCTCGGCGTGCTGACTCGCGCGTCGCAGCTCGGCTGAGTGATTCTACCGGTCGATTGTTCACATTAAATCTAGGATCGTTATTGCCGCGATCCGCTGCAAAAATAACCTCGGTTAAGGATATCAATAAGGCTTTCCTCGACACAGTTGGTCCTGGTGATGGTGCCTCACCTCTTCATTTAGCAGTCCTGACAAGTAATAAAGAGATTGCTGGGCTTCTTATCGATAATGGGGCGGATATAAATATAAAAGCGAAGGACGTTGATGCAGGTACGCCACTGCACTGGGCGGTCTATTCAGGGGACAGAGAAATGGCGGAATTGTTGGTTGAGCGCGGTGCTGATGTCAACGCTGAGAACAAAGCCGGCTACAGGCCTATTGATTTCGCATCAGAAGGTTTTGTTCGACCCAAATGGTTTGATCAAGAAAACACTGATTTCAAACTTTCAATTATGGCGGCCGATGCTAACCCTAATTCGAATTTCCTTAAGATAGATGCTTCGCCTCGAATCTACACGCTCCAGAACCTGCTCGATGTTGGATTTAAAAAGAATAGGACTTATTCGGTTGTCGGTCTTGATATGGCGATTGAGGCGTACCACGGTTTTTACGGTCCGGATCCATATAACAGGCTTGAGTACGAGGTGCGTTTCTACCCGACGCATGCCGAAGCTAGTGATGTCGGAGTTGATTTCGCTGAGGAGGCGATAGGCGAAGATGCTGTAGAGGAGGAGCTCCAGCGTTGGCAAGAAGGTCTTGGCGAGCGGCGCCAATGCACTACAAGAGGGCGGCGTTGGCCACCTGATTGCGACAATCCTAAATACTTTGACTATATTGTTGTCGGAAACATGGTTCTTCTATGTCAAGGAAAGGACTCCTCGAGTTCAATTCAAGCGTGTGTAGATCTCATTGAATCAGTCAGGCCCATCGAGAAAATTAATGGTACGGACCGTATATACGTTACCGACGACATTAAGAAAACGGCCAATTTCAAACTTGACGACGACTACGATATCGAAGGCTTAGATGCCGCGGTAGCAGCAATTTATGGATTCTACGGTTCAGACCCTTACAACAGGGCCGAGTATGAGGTGCGTTTTTACGCAGACCATGCCACGGCTATGAGCACCGGAGTGGATTTCGCTGACGAAGTCACAGGGGCCAATGCAGTGATATTGAAAGATACTCAACGGTGGGATGAGGGTATTAATGATCGTAGGCAATGTGTTGGTGACGGAGGACATCATGCCGGCAAATGCGACACTCCCAAGTACTTCGATTATGTGATTGTCGGCAACATGATCATGTTGTGTGAGGGTAAGGACACTGCAGAATCTCACCAGGCATGTGCTGACCTGATGCAATCTGTTGATGAGGTGAATGGATCGGTCGTTAGTGGTCAGAATGCTGAAAGTGATACTAGGGATACGCCTACCGGTGATCGAGGAGATAGCCTCGCTCCAAAAAAGCAGTTTGAGATTGTCACATCTTCTGAACAAGAGGAGATATTTGCGGCCATTTTAGAATCTGACACCGATGCTGTAAGTCTGTATTTAGGTGTGAGCAGTTGTCAGGTAGTTGATGCGACTTTGCCACCAATGTGGTGCCTGCTTGCAGGTTCTTTAGATGGGATTGATTCAGATGGTATCAATCCAGTTCCACCGTTTCGTTTGGAGTTCATTGGCGTGGGGCTTCCCAATGTTGATCGCGGTCGTTTTAGTCGCTATAACCCTCCAACTCTTGATGCAGGCTCGGTCGAGATAGATGAGCTTGGTATTGTTTTCGAAAATGGAGACTCTATCGTTATTGAAGAGTTTAACGATGATTCTTCATGGATGACTTACGAGCCTGGACTCAACCAATATGGAGCAAGACTTGAACCACTGATTTTCAACTCGACCGAAGCAACTCAGGGGCAAGATGAAGGTATTGCAGTGATGACTTGGACACCAGTGGTTGTCACTAGGCTCAGTGGCGTGTCTGCTGGTTCTGCCAGATCTCCTATATCGGTGATTGCTAGTACAGGTTTCATGGATCGTGGTGGTTACGAGGTTGGTGATCGTGTAAGTGTGGACATTTTAGGCAACTCGGTATTTATCAGGCTGATGGGTGTTGTTGATTACTTTCCCACTGTTGATCCAGAGTTCTCCAGCTTTCTGATTGGAGATATCAGATCAACATGGATGGCACTGAACGCTGATCGTATGCGTGCAGCCGAGCAGGCTAATGAAATATGGATTGAAACCGGAGAAGTCCAGCCGTCAGCGGTCGGGGCCGAGTTAATGCGAAGCAGTTCGTTCCCACCATCATTTGTTGCACAGGATCAGTTGCTTCTTGACGCCGTTGTTGATCCTCTCATTTCCGCTGGTTGGCGTGCTCTTCTTGCAATAGCATTTACCACCGTTTTGGCCGCTAGTGCTGTAGGATTTTTGGTGTATTCACAGGTTACATTTGCTTCCAGAATGATGGAATACGCAGTCGTACGGACACTGGGGCTGACGACGCGTCAGGTACTTGGTTTAGTGACACTAGAATTGCTCATGGTGTTACTGCCATCAGTTCTGATTGGTGGCGTGCTTGGTATTCGTATGGGCGCAACCATCATTCCATTCCTTGTAACGTCTGGTGAAGGTTTAAGAGTTGTCCCACCGGTTGTTTTAGACATCGACTGGCAGTCAATCGGTGTGCTTTTAGGAGTCCTTGGGGCAATATTTATTGCAATATCACTAGGTTTGATCACGTCAGTGCGACAGATCTCCCCGCCCCGGGTGATGCGCATGGGTCAGAATTAACTAGGATTTCCAGTTTGAGTGGTCTCCAAAGGGTGGTACTGATGCTTAAGCCCTTTGGGCGTAACTTCGACCCTTCGTAATCCGGATGGGTCTTGCCCCAATGGATATCCGACAGGTCCTGATGTTACTACTTCTATATAGTCGGTCGATACGATGTTGTTGCGGTGCAAATGTCCAGCAAAGTTCGCTTCGATGCCGTGCTTTTTAGCCACTTCAAGTAGAGGGTTTCGATATTTTTTTTCGATAGACCAATTGCTGTCGGCCTCATCCGGGGACTTTATGAAAAGAGGGTGATGGCTCAAAAGAACGATTCTTTCATATTTAGCGTTCATAGCCTCATGTTCAACGAATGCCACCTGGTCCCAGGCCTCTTTAAGTAGGGTGTTTGGTGGTGTAAGTAGGGTTGAGTTGATTACGAGAAAACGGATATTTTGATGAGAGAACGCATAGTAATCTGGCCCAAAATTTTCACGATAGCGATCTATCGATTCTTGATCAGGAGAAATACGGTCGAAGGCCACGTCATGATTGCCCGAAACCCATCGGATGGTAATGGACTTATCCAAGAGCCCTGCAATTCGTTTTACTTCGGCTATTTGATCCTCGTTACCTGCTTCATTGATTATGTCGCCACATACAACTACGAAAGCCGGATTGAACCGTTGAGCATGTTGAATTGCGAGCGAGAATAATCTCGTCTCATCGGCAAATCCAGTAATTTTGTGTGTTTTCTTTACGATCACACCGCGTTTAGCGTGTGCATCTATTTCTTCATCGGTTAATCCGCTATAAGAAGCGAATAGGCCGAATTGAGGATCAGCAAGTTGTATGAAAGAAAAATTGGTCGACATGAGAATATTTTCTATGACTTCTGAAACGTGATCATTAAAGGCATCACCTTCTCAGATATGAAATTGGCACTTTACTAAGAACATGTGAGTATTGCTTGTAACGTTACCAGAGTTGCATTGATTGGCTAAATAATTTACACAGATCTTCTGATCCAGTCTCGCGCGGGGCTAGTTTCGTCACGCGGTGTTGTGGAAGTGTTCCTTTTACGAGTGCTGGTATGTCATTGTCGGTGTAGCCTAGTTCGCTTAGGCCGTTAGGGGCGTTTATTTCCTTGAGGATATGAATGATTCTATCCGAGAGAACATCTCCGGCCTCTCTAGGCCCAACGTCACTTACATCGGCACCCAAAAGTCTCGCTGCGTGTATGTGTCTTTCAGGGTTTGAGTGTGCTGTGTAACGGAAAACCGCGGGCGCGTTGAGAATGACAGCCATCCCGTGAGGGACGATAGCATTTTCTTCAGGATACCCATCTGGTCTATATTTCTTTACAAGGCTTGAAACCGGATACGACATGCCGTGGGGCAGATGAACGCCTGCATTGCCGAAGCCTACTCCTGCGAATGTTGCCGCCAGCGCCATGTTGGATCTGGCATTATCGTCATCATCAAGCACTGCATTTAAGATGTTATTTCCAACTAGGTCTAACGCTGCTAGAGCCCAAACGTCACTAATTGGGTTTGATCCTTGATATGCGGGTCGGTGTGCAGGAGTCGGAGGGGCTGCTCGTTGTGAAAAGGGCAGAGCTGTGTATGACTCTATGCCGTGGCACAGCACATCAAAGGCGCTGCAAGCTGCGACCATTTTAGGTAGTGAACGAGTATTTTCCGGATCTACTAGGCCAACGTCTGGTCGAAGTGATCGATGGGCAATTCCGGTCTTTGCACCTATATCTTTGAAATCGAAAATTGCAACGCCGGTAGTTTCGCTGCCTGTTCCAATTGTCGTGGGCACTGCAACTAATGGTTTTAAGTCGCCCGGCACTGGCGTGCCTTTGCCAATTGGTGCGTTCACGTATTCGAGAAAGTCTCCGGGATATGTTGAGTAAAGGTTTGCTGCTTTCGCTGTGTCGATACTGGAGCCACCACCTACTGGAAGAAAGCCATCAAACTTACCTTCAATAGCGAAACTAATTGCATTTTTTAGTGAACCGTCGGTTGGCTCGACACTTACCTCATCGAATACTGTGTAGTCGATGCCTTCGCTCCTTAGTGATTCGGTTGCACTTTTGACAGCGTGGCTATCAGCCATTTTGCGATCTGTGACCACCATCACACGTTTGGCATCAAGTCTGCTTAATTCGAAACCTGCTTCGTTGGTTATTCCGGGACCGAACTTGATCGAGGATGTGTCGATGGTGAAGGCTTTTTCAACAGGCGTGTTTGTCATTTAGTCCAATACGCATGCGAGTGGGATCGCATAAATATAGTTTTAGATCGTTAATGCATGTGGAGAAGGATAACTTAATAACTAAAATGACCTCAGCGTTGAGAGAGGTTACCATCTTGGTAATTCAAATAGTAAAAAGGTAAGAGATTTCTATGCGGGTAGTACAGTTCGTTATTCCTTCCTCCGGTCGACGGGTAGGCTTTGTCGATGGGGACGAAATTGTTGATGTCACATCTTCTGACAGGTCCTTGTCCTCTGTTTTCGATGTATTTGAAGTCTCGCAAATAACCGGTAAGTCTTTTGATCAAACCCTGTCTAATAAAGATCTGACTAATGGTGCTGATCGATTTACTTACGCTGATTTATTGGGTGCAGAGGTAGGAGGTACTTCTCCTTATCTGGTTGCTCCTTTTGATCATCCTGATGATCATCGGGTTATTGTTTCTGGAACCGGTCTTACTCATACCGGCAGTATGCAATCCCGAGATCAGATGCATTCAGAAGAAGAAATAGCCTCGGAAGAGCCTGTAACCGATTCTGCGAAAATGTTTCAAATGGGAATCGATGGTGGTAAGCCTTTGCCCGGTGAGCGAGGGGTGTCCCCCGAGTGGTTCTACAAAGGCAACGGGACTATTGTGCGGGGTCCAGGTGAAGGCCTGGAGATTCCTTCTTTTGCTCTTGACGGAGGTGAGGAACCTGAGTTGGCCGGGTGTTATTTTATTGACAGGACTGGAACCCCGAGACGCGTTGGTTTTACTTTAGGGAATGAATGGGCTGATCATGAGACAGAACGTATTAACTATTTGTACTTGGCTCCGTCTAAACTCAGGTCTTGTTCTATAGGGCCTGAGTTGATTACCGATTTCGCTTTCGACGAATTATCTTTGGAGTGCAAAGTGGAGCGTGATGGTAAAACAATTTACGAGAGTGGGCCGTTGTACTCAGGCGAGCAATACATGTCGCATACCTTGAGTAATTGTGAAGACCACCATTTCAAGTATCCATTGCATCGTGTTCCTGGAGATGCGCATGTTCACTTTTTTGGGACAAGTCAACTGAGTTATACCACCCGTGACTGGAAATTTCAGCCAGGTGATGTGATCACTATTTCCTCAAAGGGTTTCAGCGCACCGCTTTCGAATCCTGTCGTTGCTGGAAGCCCTGATGAAGGTAAAGTGATACGGGTCATCAAAGCCTGATTGTCAGGCTTTGATTTATGGGAGATTAATCACCTATCGACGAAGCGATTAATCTGCCGTATATGCTTGCCCCTACTTTAGTAACGTGTGAGCCGTCATACGAAATTAGCTCTCCCTCATCAGTGAAAAGCCGGCATCCTGATTTGGTCTCGCAAAATCCTTCTAGGACGTTTACAAATACATCATCTGGGAGAGAATTTTCCATCAAATTGTTTAATGCGACGACATCCGGTGATGGAACTTGTGTAAAAGTATCCCGTTCATCGACCGGGATATCCAGCATAGATTTTTGACTGACCGTGCCAAAGTTTTTAGGGCCAAATACGTATAACGGCTTTTCAAATGTATCGCGTAAGTTATTAACACTTTCCGGCAATAGTTCAGCCACCCATGGTTTCCAAGATGATGCTAGCCATATTTCATCTGATTTTCCTAATAAGTCCCTGACAGCAGGACTTTCATAGGAATCTAGAAACTCGCAGCGCGCTCGGTTTTTTTTGGGAATGTTTTCAGTGAAGTCGAAGTCGAGAAAGAGATTTCCGCATTCGCTGTTGATCTGAACCGTTGATATCTCGTAGTGAGCGTTCATACCGTTTTCATAAACAGCGTTAACAACGTCTTTTGCAAAACTGTCCCCAATAATCAGCAAATTTGGTTTTTCATGCTCAGAAAATTTTTTTAGTTCAAGGCTGTCGAATCGTTTTTGGGTGTAATCGGTTACATCGATAAATTGTGTAAGCAGTTTTCTGTCTTCGGCTCCGTATCTGGTTGGGAACCCGTTCATAAAATATCCGATGCTGCCTAGAGCGATGAAAATCGCCGAGCAACCGATCGAAAGTTTAAAAATAGTGGCCCGGTTTAAATACGAGCGATTACGGAAAGGCTGTTCTACATATTTCCAGGAGAGGAAGCCGAGAAAAATCGAAAGCAGTCCCAAGCCTAAGTAAAGAATCGGACCTGAAAGGGTTATGCCGCTGTGTTTATAAAACGAAAAAATTGGCTGGTGCCAAAGGTAGGCTGAATAGCTGATCAAACCCAAAAATACCAGGATAGGTGTACCTAGGAAAGTTTTTGCATAATTTGATCTTTCTGAGAAAACTATTACCAGCCATGTGCCTGATGCCGGGATTAAAGCGTAAAGACCTGGGAATGGAGTGGAATTGTTGAAAAACATTACTGCAATTACTATGAGTGTTAAACCGAGAAAACTAAGAACATCATTAATGGTTTTGTTAGATGTGAAAGCGGGTTTATTTTTTCTTAAAAGTAGTGCGGCGCAAGTGCCGATTAATAATTCCCAAGCTCGGGTGGGTAAGAGGAAAAATGCTGTGTCGAAATGGAGGTTTGTGATCACATAGGATGCCGTTAGTGATCCGATTATCACTAGACCTAGTAGAGCGTAAAGGAGGAGCGTTTTTTTCCATATGAGCGTAAATATCAAGGGGAAAAAAACATAAAATTGTTCTTCGACGGATAAGCTCCAAGTGTGTATCAAAGGCTTCAGCTCTGTAGCTACACCGAAATACCCTCTTTCCATCCAAAACAGGAAGTTTGCTACAAACAGGGGATTTGCTATCAGGCTTTGAGCAAAATCAACAAAGTCACTAGGTAACAACAGAAGCCAAGCGAAAGGTATTGAACAGGCCATTACGAAGAATAAAGCTGGGAGTATGCGCCTGGCTCTTCGCTCGTAAAAACCGGTGATTGAGAATTCTCCTTGATCCATTTCGTTCACGATTAATCTGGTTATCAGATATCCAGAAAGAACGAAAAAAACATCGACACCCACAAACCCTCCACTGAAAATTTCGAAGCCGGCGTGAAAAAGTATTACAGGTAATACTGCAAGTGCCCTTAGGCCATCAATCTCGCGTCGGTACTGCATAAAAGGGTTTCGGAATATGATCCGACGTTTTCAAAATCTTTCTCTGTGGTGGTCGGTATTGGTTTGGTAAGACTTCAACTTTCCAGTCCATTTCTTACAGTTGTCGGGAAATCTGCAT